>OFGG01000269.1_pt1 | contig 46306 bp, 41 predicted proteins | sample 1521701 | NCBI WGS metagenome assembly OFGG01 (sample SAMEA3504081, study PRJEB24116) | mouse gut metagenome | biome: mouse gut; feature: mouse-associated habitat; material: faeces | place: Denmark | collected 2011
CCGCCGCCCGCCTTTGCTGGTAGGCAATCAAGGGGCGACAGCAAGGAGTGCTGCCGCCCTGCACTATTATTCAGAGAGGGGGAATTTCCATGAACGACCAGAAAGCCTACCAAGAGTATATCCAGCGCAGATACAACGCCTTTTGCAAGGCTGTTATCCGCTATGCCTGGCAGCGTCCGTCCGTGCCGGAATTATGTAGAGCTCCACATAATTCTGTTGCATTTCCCTGCCTTTTATGATACTATTTTGATACTAAGAAAATTAACAGCCGAAAATAACAGATGAAACATTAACAAAATTGCGAATATTTTGCCTATGAAAACACAGAGAATACACCCCCATATAATAGGATTTGTCGAGTTTGAGTGATGAGAGTGTCGTAGGGCAATGTGATTTATCCTGTGCAGGGCAATAACACTTAGCCTCCGACATAGAAAAATAAGACCTTGCATCTCACGATGCGGGGTCTTATTTTTGTCCTCCGGACTATCCTTTCCCTGCCTGATATAAGGATTTTCGGAACATTCTGCGCTATATCACCATGGAGTAGGGGCATCCGGGCCCTGGCCCGGCAGAATAAACGACTTTGCCCCTAACAGAATAAATCACATTGCCCTACGACATTTTGAAGCTCTGAACCCGTTGCGGCGCAACGCTTTCCCGATTTCATGTCCCTCTTTTGATAACGATTTGATAACGTCCCCCATATGCCGTATCATTCTGTATCCCCGGTGGATTGCAGGTGAAAAGTGTCCCTTTGAGGCTTGCGGGTGACAAAATCCATATTAGAAAGCCCTTACCGATGGCAACATCGGTAAGGGCTTTCTGCTGTCTATCAGTCCTTGCCCAGCCTGTCCTTGAACGCTTCTACAAGGAAGTCGCTCAATTCCTTGGAGGGGACTTTGACCCATTTCCGGGTGGTGTCGTACTTGGGGTAGTTGTAGCGCCAGCGGTCATAGTCCTCCCTGGTGATCTCCCCGGCCTCCAGCTTCTTGGCCTGCTCCGCCCAGGCGGACAGCATTTCAAGCATATCAACATAGGTCTTGCCTTTGGACTTGTCCAGCTTCAGACAGATTTCGCCGTCAATCTCTCCGATGGTAAGGCCCCGTATGTCCTCCAGGGCAAAGAGGGTGTGCATGAGGCCAATGTCGCTGTCTATGTCAGGGACGGTCAAGGCGTCGGTGGAGACTTCAAAGAAGCCCGCCAGCGTCCTGGTCAGGTCGGCCTTGGGGGTGCGGCTCCCGGTTTCATACTGCGCCATACGCACATCGGCGGAGCGTTCGGGAAAGCCCACCACCTGACCGAGATACTTCTGCGTGACACCTTTCTTATTGCGGAAAAAGCGAATACGTTCACCAATCGCCATAACTGCCAACTCCAATCTATGTAATGGGGACACTCGGAGTATAACAGATATGTTTAGAACTGTCAAGCGAATATAAATAAATTTGTTTATGTTTTCTTCTTGGAAAGCCTTGACATAACGGAATATAGTTAGTATAATGGGGTCAACGTTAAACAAATAGCGTTATTATTCAAGAAAGGGGGAACCAGCATGGAGAACAAGTTTATCCGGGTGGACGAGGTAGCGGACGAGCTGGGCGTGTCAAGGCCCTACGCCTACAAGCTCATTCGGCAGCTCAACGAGGAACTGAAAGGAAAGGGCTTCATCACCATTGCGGGGCGGGTCAACCGCCAGTATTTCAACGAACGGCTCTACGGGGCCGGAAAGGAAGTGAACGAAAATGCCGGTATTTAAGGACGAAAAGCGGGGCACATGGTACGTCATGGCGTGGTATCGGGACTGGACGGGGGAGCGTAAGCAGAAGTGCAAGCGGGGCTTTCCCACCAAGCGGGAGGCCCAGGACTGGGAGCGCAGCTTTCAAATGCAGACCGCCGCCGACATGGATATGACCTTTGAAGCCTTTGTGGAGCTTTACACCAAGGATGTGCGGCCCCGGCTGAAAGAGAACACCTGGCTGACAAAGGAGAACATCATCCAGAAGAAGATTCTGCCCTACTTCGGCAAGCGGAAAATCAGCGAAATCACCACCAAGGACGTGATCGCATGGCAGAATGAGCTGCTGGCCTATCGGGACGAACAGCGCAAGCCCTACTCCCAGACCTACCTCAAGACTCTGCACAACCAACTCAGCGCCATTTTCAACCATGCTGTCCGTTTCTATGAGCTTCGCTCCAACCCCGCCGCCAAAGCCGGGAACATGGGGACGGAGGAACGAAAGGAAATGCTGTTCTGGACAAAGACGGAGTATCAGCGGTTTGCGGAGGCCATGATGGACAAGCCCCTCTCCTACTACGCCTTTGAAATGCTCTACTGGTGCGGTATTCGGGAGGGGGAGCTGCTGGCCCTCACCCCGGCGGACTTCGACTTCGAGGCCGGGACGGTGAAGATCAGCAAGTCCTACCAGCGGCTCCACGGCGAGGATGTGATTACCACCCCGAAAACCAAGAAAAGCAATCGTACCATCAAAATGCCCAATTTCCTCTGTGACGAAATGCGGGACTACCTGGGAATGCTCTACGGGGTCAAGAAGAAAGACCGCATTTTCACCGTCACGAAAAGCTATCTCCACCATGAGATGGACAGAGGGGCGAAAGAGGCGGGGGTAAAGCGTATCAGAATCCACGACCTCAGACATTCGCACATTTCACTTCTGATTGATATGGGCTTCTCCGCTGTGGCGATTGCTGACCGCGTGGGACATGAGAGTATCGAAATAACCTATCGCTACGCCCACCTGTTTCCGTCAAAACAATCGGAAATGGCAGATAAACTTGATTTAGAAAGAAGTGTTTGATTATGTTAGCTAAGAATCTGGACAACCACAATCGTTGGAGAAATAAGACCATAGCATTTCGGGTATCCCCGGAAGAGAACGAACAGATTGAGATTGCTGTAAAGCTCTCTGGCCTTACCAAACAAGATTATATTACTCGACGGCTCATGGCACGTGATGTGGTGGTACAGGGCAATCCCAGGGTGTACAAAGCCCTTCGCGGCCAACTCGCCGCTGTCTTGGATGAACTGCGGCGCATTAAAAGCGGCACACAAGTTGATGATGAACTTTTGGAAACCATCAACCTGATTACAGAAATTATGTCTGGAATGAAGGAGGAAACCGAATGATAGAAACAAAAGAAGAGACTGCCCTTAACCCGGCTGTTGGCGCAACCGGAGGACAGTCAATCCCATGTAACGAACTAAGTATAGCAGAATATTCGCAGAATTGCAATGACAATTTCTCAATGGAACGCCACGAGGAAATGATTCGTCAAATGGAGCGTCTCAGTGACCCGGATTATCTCCCGACGGTCACCATGCAAGAGCTTTACGAAACAGTCTATCAGAGCAGACCGCCAATCATTGACGGTCTGCTCTACCCTGGGACGTACCTCTTTGCGGGAGCGCCCAAGGTGGGCAAGTCGTTCCTGATGGCCCAGCTTGCCTACCATGTCAGCACCGGCCTCCCTCTGTGGGACTATCCCGTTCACAAGGGGACTGTCCTCTATCTGGCGCTGGAGGACGATCACCGTCGCTTGCAGGAGCGCCTTTACCGGATGTTCGGCATGGAGGCCACCACCGACCTTCTCTTTGCAATCCACGCCAAGCAGGTCGGCGTCGGATTGGAGGAACAGCTAAAGCGATTTGTGCAGGAACACCCGGACACCAAGCTGATTATCATTGACACCCTCCAGAAAATCCGGGAGGCTGGTGGGGATAAGTACAGCTATGCCAACGATTACGAGGTGGTTGGGAAATTAAAACGTTTTGCCGATGATTGCGGCGTCTGCCTCCTGCTGGTACATCATACCCGGAAACAACAGGCCGATGATAAGTTCGATATGATCTCCGGCACCAACGGACTGGCGGGGGCAGCGGACGGAGCCTTTCTTCTTCAGAAGGAGAAACGGACGGACGGCACCGCCACCCTGGATGTGGTGGGGCGTGACCAGCAAGACCAGCGATTCTATCTCACCAAGGACAAGGAACGGCTGACATGGACGCTGGAACGGATGGAGGCAGAGCAGTGGATAGAACCGCCCGACCCGGTACTGGAGGCCATAGTCACCCTTGTGACGGCGGAGAGGCCGACCTGGGGCGGTACGGCCACGGAGCTGGCAGCGGCGCTCCAGACCGACATGAAGCCCAACGCCCTGGCTATGCGGCTGAATGTCCGGGCCGGGAGGCTGGCGGCGGAGTACCACATCCGCTATGAGAACAGCAGGAGCCACGCCGGGAGAAGTATCACCCTCACCCTGGAACCGCCCCAGGCGTGACGACCGTGACGGCTGTGACGGCTTTTTTGAGAGCGGGGGCGGTGTGTAAAACATCGTCACGGTCGTCACGGCCGTCACGGGGAGCGGGGTCAAAAGTCAAGGGGGCATACTTGCGGGTGGAGATTGCCGCAAGGCAATACAACCCGAACCCCTTGACTTTTGGCCCACGGAGGACACTGGCCGGGTGGGGGGAAAGGCTGTGCCTTTCCCCCCTGCCCAACGGCGAGTGTCAAAGTTTAGGCGGGGTGCAGGGTGCCCTTTTCAAAGGGCGGCCCTGCTGGGGGAGCCGTCCGCAGACGGCGGGGGCAACGCCCCCACTCCACCCCGTAGGGCGCAAATGCGCTTTTGATGGCCGCAAGGCCGTCAAAAGTGCTTTTGCGTTACTTTCGCAGAAAGTAACAAAGGCCGCCGCTTCGCGGCGAAAGGAGTGTTGATTTGAAAAGGACGATTAGCGCGATGGTGGGGCAAGGTTCGGTGAACCACAACAGCAGGGCGTTCAACGCCAAGAACACCGACCCAGAACGTTCCCATCTGAATATAACCTACTGCCACGAAAATATCAAGACCGTTTTCCATGAGCTGTTTGACGAGGCCCTCAAGCAGTACAACGACAAGCAGACCAGGGCAGACCGCAAAATTGAGGACTACTATGAGAAGATACGTTCCAGCAAGCAGGAAAAGCCGTTCCATGAAATCATCCTGCAAGTGGGCAACAAGGACGACATGAGCGCAGACAGCGAGGACGGCCAGCTTGCGGCGGCGGTGCTGGACGAGTACATGAGAGGCTTCCAGGAGCGCAATCCCCAGCTTCGGGTGTTCTCCGCTCACCTCCACATGGACGAGGCCACGCCCCATCTGCACATCGACTTCGTACCGTTCACCACCGGGAGCAAGCGGGGCCTGGACACGAGGGTATCGCTGAAACAGGCGTTAGCGGCCCAGGGCTTCAAGGGCGGCACCAGGGGCGACACGGAGTGGAACCAGTGGGTACGCTCTGAAAAGGAACAGCTTGCCGCCGTGATGGAGCGCCACGGGATAGAGTGGGAGGACAAGGGCACCCATGACAAACACCTGTCTGTGCTGGACTTCAAAAAGGAGCAGAGGACGAAAGAGATTGCCGAGCTGGAGGCGGTTAAGGCCAAGAAGCAGGGGCAGGTGGAACAGCAGGAGCGGCGTCTAAAGGAGCTGGCCCCGGCTGTGAGGAACATGGAGCAGTTGGCGGCGCAGTTCTCCGATGACCCGGAGCGGATATTGCCGGAGCCGGGGCCGCTGGAGAGCGCCAAGTCCTACCGGGAGAAAAAGGCAAAGCCCCTACTCGCCAAGATCGTCAAGGTGCTGCGCTCCTTGTATCGGGCCTATGTTGAGCTAAAAGGGAAGTATGAGCGTTTGCAGGGGGACTATGGACGGGCCAGGGAGGGCAACGAGCGGTTGTCCGACCGATTGCAGGAGGTAAAGTTGGAAAACAAGGCCCTGCGAGGGACTGTTGCCGACTTTGAGCGGGTCAAGCGGGCTTTCAGCCCGGAGGAGGTAGAGCGGGCCGTGGAGGACGCAAAACGCCGGGAGGCGCAAGAGCAGGAGCAGAAGAAAGCAAAGCGGAAGTTTAGCCGGGGGGCAAGGTAACAGACAGCAGGAGAGCGCTCTTTAAAGCGCCCTCCTGTTTTTACTTGCCAGCGGGTGCTTTTGCTGATATAATAAAAATGAGAGATTATCAATTTGTGGAGGTACCATATGAGGAAAAATGTCACAACTGTTTTGATAATATGTCTTGCTATTTCCACACTAATATTTGCATTTCTCTGGAATGCAGAAAAAAACAGCAAAGATGATGTAAAAGAGCTTGCCCAGGCAAGCGCAGTTGATGCATACACGCAGTTTGCGATATATCAATCTTATGGTGATATAAGCAGGTATTGGGATGGGGTTGCTTCATTTCACTCTTTTCAACAAGCGTACCTTTCCATAGTTCAAGGAACAAATCAATCATACAATAGCCTGATTTGTAACGAAATTTATGGGTATATGATTGCTGAACCAGAAAAATGCCAAAATTTTATTGCGGACATTGTCTCAATAATGGAACTTCTTTCTAAAGATGTTGAAGATTTGACAGGACATGACCAATTGTTCAATCTTCGAAATGCTTTGCGATGAACGATTCGGAAAAAGGCGGGACGGGGAATGTGGTTGCATTCTCTCATCTTTTGTGATATAGTTACAGTCGCAAACCAGCAGAACAAAGAGTAAACCCTCTCTCCCGTTATCACCGCTGATAACAATTTGATAACAGCCCATCGTATAGGCTGGATAATATGGATATATCAAATAATCAAAAGAACAGGGCATCATATTTCTAAAGCAAAATCCGTTAGAATATGATACCCAGCAACGAGTCCCAACAGTCTCAGCCTGCAAGTTGCTTTCGAAGGTCATCCATCCTCTGCCGAACTTCCTGCATAGCAAATTGGTGGCTGTCTTGAGCCGTCTGTATGCCTCCTATAGCCGCCAAGGCATAGGGGTCGAACAGCGTCACCCTTGCGCCAGTTAACAACGCTCGTTCCTGGCGATAATACATATCCCGCTGCCCTTTTGGCAAATCATCCCGGAAAATTGCAGAGCCGGGACGTTTATATTTTTGTGCAATATGCTCTAACCCTTGAATGAAGGGATAGGAGCTGTTTTCCCTGTGAGCTTCTGAGTAATATTCCTTTATGGCTTTTCTCGCCTGTATAGCTGGTTGTGCATAGGCCCTCACATAGGTTTTCAGGGCGATTGATCCATCAGGATCAATATCTCGATTTTTGTTAATAATTAAACTCATATCATGTTGCCGGGTACGAAATTCAGCAATTACTTCCGGTGCCCCCACCCGTACAGCTGCGCTTACCCGATCCATTTGCTCCTGCGTATTAAGGGGAGAATCTGGATTCAATTTTAAAATTTCAGAGTGCATGGCTTCTTGGTGGGGATTATACGCACTGGAATAACGGCCCCAGGAGGGGCCTGCCTGTTTTTTGATTTCGGAAATAACACTATTGTCTATCTTTTGATGTAAATCTACCGCTTCTAAATGTCCATCTGTATAATTTACACCGAGTTTCTCTCCATCAGGTGTAGTCAGTTTAAGGTGCTGATATAAATTTTTCCCATTATCCCCCCGGTTCAGTGCGTGTTCTATTGCCTCTGTCAGTTCTTCGCTCTCCAGCCCAATCACATGAATGGAACAGTTCGATTCATCCACTGTCAGTCTAAATGATTCATCCTTCGGGATATCAATTCCGCACTCAGAAAAAGGTTGTGAATAGACTGGTCAAATTGGGTTCGGCACAACTGATTCGCCTCCATAGCTACAGAGGAAAGGGTAGGCGGACCACCAGCAGAAATAAACACAAATGGGTTACTAATTTGTAAATGCTTACCGCCACTTAGCATATCCAATTCCTGATCGTAGGCCCAGGCACGTTCATCCTCTGACAGATCAGCGCGGAAATCGGGGGAATCCGGGTTCTTATACTTATTCCAGATATGAGTACTGGGGTTATCGCAGGTTAAGTTTTCTTCATGCTCCTTAGCGTAGTGTTCCCAGATTGTACCAGTATAGCTTTCCGTGATTTTACTAAACTCAGTGGCAAAAGAGGTAAATGTTGTAGTGGTGTTGTCATCAGCCTGCTCTTTCGACACAGCATCAACAGCAGCCACGGTATCTACTCGTTTTCCTTCTTTCTCTAAAGTATCCCTCGCCATTTGAGAAATTGATACTTCATCCTGAGTATAGCAGGCGGAAGGAGTATTTCCCTTCGTATCCGTCTGGATTGTGTTGCGTTGCTCTCCATAATATATTGTTCGTTCACAGGGCCTATTAGTTACACTGATTCCCATATAATCCTCCGCTTCTTCCATAAGGTATTTATCGGCACGATCAAAGCTTATCCATCCACGTCTGGAATTGTTTCATTAAGCTGTCTGTAGCACTCGCCAGGCCCACATGAGAAGTTAATAACCCATATTGATTGCAGTGCTGCTGCACCAGCGCTCGTGCCTGAGAAAGAGTGTCCGTAAAGCTTTTGGCAAGATTGGCCATGCTGCTGCTGTCCATTTTGGAAAACAATTCGGAAATACTCAGTTCCGTTTTGACAGCATTTTGCGTACATGATGTATAACCACTATGATTGGCAGCCCTTCCCCAGTCATCTGCACGTTGAATCTGTGCTACACTCTTTTCATACATCCTGTCAATGGCCCTGGAAAAAAGTTTGCCGATTTCTCCCCTGCTGCTGCCATATTGAGTCCCAACAGCCTTTGCAATACCCATGTTTGCAAAGGACTGTATGTTTTGTGCATTCAGGGAGCCAGAGCTGATGTCCGAAAAAGCGTTGGACATTTCTTTGCCGACCTTCTGCATCTCCATCAGTTGAGATACAGTAACGTCAGCCCCGCCGATGGTGAGTTTACTCTGCAATCTGTTCAGATCAGGATCCTCACCATTTTTCAGCTGCCGGGCCAGTTCACGAACTACCCCGGTAATCTGTTCCTGAACGGCATTGACATCACTTTGGGAATAGTTCCCATCTGTGAAAAAATCCAGGGCGTCCCTCACAAAGTTCACATCGGCAATATTTCGATGATAGAATACTTCATCTTCACCCAATGCAGCATATTCTTTTGCCGCATCCAGAAGGAAATCCGTACTGCGATAAAAGAATCCGTGTGTGGGGCCACCCGCAGCTGCGCTTCGGTTGGCATCCTCAGCAGTGGTAATGGCGGGATTTATTGTTTCAACAATAAGTCCACCCGAGGGGCGATTGTATATTACCTTTTTGCCATCGGGTTCCGTGCCGCGGTGACGGGTAAAGCGATCAGATAAATCGATCACATCCGTCCGGCCTTTTGGAACAATTTTTTTTGGCGAATCATCCATCCCATGAACCCTGGTACCTCGTGCTACAGTTCCAGCACTCTGCTCAGCGGCATCGGTGCCTGTGTATTTGACAAAAGCCGCATTGTTTACCAGGTCAGGATGGAGAGCCCCCGAAGGCAAGAGAGTAGGGAATGTCATTTAAGTAACCTCCTTTTTCGCAAATCGCAATCACATAAAACATGGCTCTGGCCTTTCATAACGGTTGTTGTATCATCATGGAAAAGCCAAAAGCTTCTTACCCATTGCCCAGTGCCGCATATCATTCGAGACTTAATGTCTGACCGGTGAATTTCATACGCGCGGTATCTACGATCCTATGCGACTTTTCCATCTGGGAGGCAAAGAAATCAAAGCTGGTCCTGCCATCAAAGACAGAAGTGCTTCTGGCGGGTTCGGTAATCTGTTTGCCGCCAGTCATCTGTTTATAGGCATCTTCTACGTTCCGGTTCATTCCGTCCAGTATTTTGGACGCATTTTCTAATGCCTCCATAATTTCCCCGGGATCATCTGACAAATTGGAGAGGCCCAGAGATTCAGCTGAAATGGAATTGAGCAGATTTTCTGTTACCTTTGACGCCTGACCGCCTGATAGCCTGTCGTATTCGTCCACCGTGGACCGGTGAGGATTGATATGGCTATGAATAATGTCGGTATAGTCCGATTGAATACTCTGCTTGTAGTTATGCAGATACGTCTCCGCCAAGTCTCTTGTCATATTGGGGTCACTGTGTGTACCCGTGCCATTCAAATAGTTTTCAAGCTCCTCTATTTTTGACATTGTATACTGTAATTTGGATTTTGCGTAGTCAATCACATCGGAAACCGTCCTGATCCCGTCTCTTTGTTCCAAAATCGAGTTTTCGGCCCATTCTTCTCTGGTAAACATTCCGGGCGCGTACTTCTGAAAATCGGAAGCAGCTTCCGGCTTTCTGGTCCCTTCTTCCTTCCTGGCGTTGAGTGTATCTAACACTTCCAGCGCCTTTTTGCTCAGATCAACTGTATCGCAGTTTTTCCTGCTGCCATAATTGGCGTTTACCTGTTGGATCACCTTTTGCAGACCAGAACTCTGTACCTGGCCCGGCGGTCGCTGTAATGGATTCTGTATCTGCGTCCCAAACATATTTTGACCGTATACAAAATTCATCCTCATAAATGATTCACTCCTTTTTCAATGATGAACGATTACAACTAATGAATTGTAAACAACATGCCTCCCTTCCCCCAATACAGGAATGAGCAAAACAAAAGCTTCGGCAGAATTGCAATTGAACTTCTGCACATTCTACATGGGCATACTGTAACATGTGGTATAAGATGGATATTTCAACCTGAGAAAACTAGTTGACAGGAAGTAACTTGCTGTCCTGAATCAGGTATGTCGTATTGCACAGAGTATCAAGGTCAGCTGCGTTGTGACTTGTTATCAAAATGGTCTTTCCTGCATTGCGCAGTTCCCTCAGACAGTCCAGCATTTGAAGATGCGACTCCTGGTCCAGAGCATTGAAGGGCTCGTCCAAAAGCAGTATGCTTTGATCCTCCATGAAGGCCTGTGCAATACCAAGCTTCTGTTTCATCCCAAGAGAATAATTTTTTACCGGCGTCTTATCATTGGGATTTAAACCAACCTTATCCATCGTGGCGCATATCTTTTTTGAATCAATTTTCCCCCGGATATCAGCCAGGCACCTGAGGTTTTTGAATCCGGAGTATACGGGTATGAAACCCGGTGCGTTAATGAATATTCCCATGTCCGGAGGATAGTCAAAAGCATCACCAATTTTCTTTCCCCGCACATAGACGTCTCCGGAGTCTGGTCGATATAATCCGGAAATAATCTTGAAAAGTACCGACTTCCCGCAACCATTTGCGCCCTTAAAGCCAACAATTGTCCCTTCGGTTATGCGCAGGATCACATCATCAAACAGGATCTTGTGTGCAAACCTTTTAGAAATGTGATCCAGCTGAATTATATCCATCATTTTACCTCCCGACCTCATGTATACGCCATATATGTTTTTTCAGGATGCGGTGGCATATCGCTATTACAACAGCATATAGACCGCAAACCATGAATGCTGCAAATTCGATATTCTCTCCCAGCTGCACCAGTCTTAACAGCGAAGACATTCCTATTGGATAGAATCTTCCACACCAATCAAATAGAAGAGGAAGGTACAGCCCTGTTGTTAACAGGAATGCCACCACTGATTTCCTTGTCATAACAGCGATACATGTTTCGAGGGACAGCAGCATAAGAATTTCCAGAAAACGTGCGGTCAGCGAAAGGAGAAGGGATAATGCTGTGTTCCCTATGCTGCTGAAAGGGGCTTTTTGAGCGTAAATACTTCCTCTTTGTAATATGATACTCATGCTTCCGCTCAATACTGCACCTGCAGAAACATATAGAAGCATATAAAGAAGGACGCAGGCGACGGCGGTAATCTCTGCACTCCGGAGAAAATTAAAATTATTTTCCATGCGTATTGCCGCAAACGAATGTCCGGATTCCATATAATCACATAGCATAATTGAAAGGAAGTAAACGGGAATACCGTTAACGATCAGAAAAAACAAATATGGAACAATATCCAGGTATCCACATCCATAGCCATAGCACAATGACCGTATCGCATCTGTTACACGCTCCTGCGGTGCATATGTGAACCAGAGCAGCTCGGACAGGGCTATTGTTATAACAGCTGCACATATGCGCTGTCTTGTTAGCACCAGTGAAATGCACCATTTTGCACAGTGACAAATTCTCAGCATCTGTTTCTGCACCACCATCTTTTTTTCACCAGCAATAAAATAAGGCCCCAGACACAAAGGGCAATTATCTGTGACCATGGGAAGATCCCGAACATAAGGGCATACGGCAGAGAGATGTAATTTTTCAGGAACAACGCAGGATGCCGGGCGTCGATTCCGTATTGAACACTACACAGTGTTACAAAGAAATTCACCAGGACTATGACTAACGCAGGTTTTGTATCTGTAAGAAGGAACAGGGTAGAAAGTACGGTGTGATAAAGCGTATATCCGGAGGTGAGATATAAGACAGTTGCGGTAATTGCGGCAAATGAACTTGACGACAGTGAGCGATATACCCTCAGGACTTCTGATTTATCCTTTGGAAGTGCAGTTGATAATTCTGGTGTCTCTGCAAACTGTGCGTTTCCCAGCATCCTTACGAGTGAAGCGGCTATGACATGAGCTGCTATAAGGAAAAAAATAACCACAACCATTGCAATTGTTCTTTTCACAAAATAGCGGGGAAATGTCCCGACTCTGGAAAGTACCATTGAACTGGGCGTTGATGCAAGCTTTAAGAAATATACCGTAAGCAGTGCAGGGAAAATAAGCGTGAAATAGCGCGTATCACATATCGCAAGCAGTATATATTCTCCAAAAGAAAGACAACGATATTCTCCTGGGGGATAGAATGATATTATGTACAGGCTGTATATAATAAGCATGAATGCCGTCGATTTATTTAAAAAAACCGAAGTAATTTCTTTTATTGTATACCTGAGCATCTTGACGGCCCCTTCCGATGGCGCACATATTCCGACAGGAATATTGCAGCGATTATAACAAGCAGTGTGGCGGGGCCTGCAAGCATTCGTGCAGGCGTAATGCTGTCTGCCGATAATCTTCCCGGGAAAAAGGATGTTATCAGGCTCAAATATGGAGCGTTTATGGCAGAAAACGCAAAGTTTTCCACGATTGAATAAATGAAGGGTCCAGTTAAAACGATTAATATATTTTTTCCAAAGACAGCCAGAACATATCCCAGTGAGTAAATCAGGCAGGAAGGGACAGCCCTCCATGCTGAGAGCAGCAGGACGTACTGGATGGGTGAGTTTATAATCATTTCTCCCCACGCTTCATATTGCATGAAGGACTGCTCAGAGGGGTGTGCCGGTGAAATCAGATGGAGTGCAGCGACCGCACTGAAAAACGATACCACAAATATCAGCACGATGACTTGTCCCAGGGAGAAAAAATATCTCTGGAGTAAATATCCGGGAGGGCTTTTTCGATTGGCTACATATTGCAGATATCCAGATTTCCTCTGATAGAATGTTTCCCAGCAGAATGGGACTGAGCAGAGAAGAGGATACACCGCCGCCAGCCAGTCCTGAGCAAAATACCACTGCTCTATGGGATACTTGATGCTATGACCCTGTGAAATTATGAGCATAACAATTACAGAAAAAACAAGTCCTGTTGCTGCTCCAATAACGCATCCAATACTCGTTCCCTTATTATATTCTTTCAAGTATTTCACCTCTCCTTTATTTGAAGAGCTGGTGTACGAACTCTGTTAAAACCTCCATTCCATCTTGTGTGGACAAGAGATAACCAAACTCTTCATGGGAAAAAATTAAGGTGGACTCCCCATCCTTTTCTATCCCAACACATTCATGTCCCTCTATTTTCAGTTCAACGACTGTCCCTCCCCCGGTATCGACGGACAGCCCGGTGCCGCCAGCTGCTACCTGGATCAAAAGAAAACGGGAATCGCCGGGGGTCAGTATACGTGCCTCATAATAACCTGGTAAATCGCTGGATACTTCTGCAATGGTGTATCCTTCCGGGATAAGCAGATTCTGGGGTTCTCTTTTTTTATCGGGTGCATTTGAACTGTTTGGAACAAACAGGACCGTGCTGTATTCATCGTATTTCTCAAGAATGAAGTTAAATATTTCTCCCCTGATTGCCGGATTTCCTATAAATCCACACAAAAGGACAGACAGGCATGCTGCAACGAAACCTGTCCGTATCCAATTGATATGTCTGCCGGAATGGCGCATGGCAGGTTCTATTTTTTTTCGGAGTTTTTTCTGATGATATTTTACCTCATCTTCAGTAAGCGTACCGCCTGTCTCTTTTGTTTCAGCAATTTCATCATATTCTCGAGCATATGCTTCAATAAAAGCGGACCGCAACTTCTCGTCTGGATTCATAATACCGGACCCCTCTTCAATTTTTTTATCAGCTGCTTTTGGAGCGTTTTCTTTCCTCGATTTATCCGCTTTTTTACGGTGTCTTCCTGAAGCCCCAATTGCACTGATATTTCGTGAATGGAAAGTTCCATAACCCAGTCCATGTATAATACATCTGCATATATTTTGGGAAGTTCCCGTATTGTCGAAACAAGTTCCTCAAAGCCTGCTTTTGATATAACCTCCTGTTCAATATCGCAGGATTCCTGCACATTTTCAATTTCATCCAATGGGCATTCTCTATCAGTAATACCCTTCCTTGCCTTTAGCGCAGATAGCGATGCGTTCCTTGTTATTGTTAAGATATAACCGCGGGTTTCTGGAGAATAAATATCTGCTAATCTTTCCAGATTCTTTGATATTCTGAGGAAAGATTCCTGCACAGCGTCTTCGGCAAGCTGTTTATCTCTCGTAATTCCGCAGGCCACTTTCAGCATTGTCCCACTGTACATATCAAATATCAAATTGAATGTGTCTGGCATATTGGTCATGGCTGGCACAACAGACAAACCGAACCATACTCACCCCTTTGCTTATTTTTCTGCAAAGTCACTCTACTATATTATAACCACAGCACCTTCTTTCCGGTGGACACATATTTCAAAAAAACTTACTTACACAAGAGATTTCGTCCTATTGCACAGCCTTTTGCGGTTTATTTGTGAAATATGTACTATAATGTATTCCCAACAAGTGTGGTTTGAGTAATATATCATTACAACTATTTTATCATACCTTCTATGTTACTGCTTGATAAATTCCTATAGCATTTCCGAATATAACTATTCTGACATCCATATGATAGTATCCTCCGCAGCTTGAGTATTTTGTCCTGCATCCGGTCGAGGAGAGGATAAGCGATGCCAGCAGACTGCAAGCAAGCCATTTCATGTGTCACCCTCCATAGAGGAAATCACTCGTGAGATCGGGTCGATAATCATGATCTTTGTGCCCTGCTCTTTGGCGTACCGTACTGTCATTGCCGTCCCGCTTCGGTAGGTCCCATTGTAAACTGCCAGCAGAATGGAGGCCCGGTCTACCATGTAGCGGTTGCGCTCCAGCATACAGTCCGGATGATAGTCGCGGCTGACATATACCACCTCATCGGCCCGCTTCAAAATAGAGTGGTACTGCTCCTGCTCTGCCTTCGGCCACTTGACCTCCTGTCCCTCGCAGGGGAGGATACAGTGGAGACGCAGGGCGGGATTTTTTTCTTTAAGACTGAGGACGATCTGAGCGCACCAGAGGTCCACTCCCAAAGCCATGCCAGACAGCCAGTCCGTCACACCACTGTCCGCCAGCAGCCTGATTTGTGCCGCTAGAGTCTCCTTCAACAGAACACAGTCGGGCGCAGTTTCGTTATACTTCCATGGAAAGCTTTTTGGCCGGTGGCCGGTAAACGCACACGCTGTTTCTTTCATCTTGCACTCCTCCTCATACAGATAGATACTTCGCATTATAACAAAAAATTTCACATATGTCTATTATCGTAGACTATTGTTTTCTCGTTTTCTCATACACTATGTGGTAAGAAAGCGGGGTGAGGCGGTGCAATTCGACAATAGTGCGGTTGGGAGGACGATACGCAATCTACGCAATAAAAAGGGTCTATCCCAAGACGTTTTGAGTGGTTTGGCAGGAATTGGCCGCACTCATCTGACGATGATTGAGAACGGGGACAAGCAGGCTAACTTTGAAACGCTTTGGAAAATTGCAAATGCGCTGGATATGCGCCCAAGTGAACTCGTTGCCCTGATTGAAGCTGAGATCGAGCAAAATAGTTGATTCCAGAAAACCAGGGTACAAAACTGGAATGCAATGCCTGTGTGGCCACACACGCCCGATTGTTTGTTGGCAGAGCGGCGTACTCTCTGCCTGAAGACTTTTGACAATGGGCAGCTTTTTCAGACCCAGACCGCAAAAATTTTTTCACCGCTTGATGCAGCAGTATATCACTCTCAAAAAATGGAACAGCGGCCTGAAGTACTCCAGGCCGCTGACAGAATTATAAATTTCTGTTTCTTTTTTGCGATCGATGATGTATACTATAAAAATGATAGGGGGTGCTGAAATGACGCACGATGTATCCGCGATCCAAACTATCCTCTCACCCGTTTTTGATAGATACGATATTTCACGCGCCGTCCTGTTTGGTTCCGTGGCAAAAGGTACGGCCACAGATAACAGTGACCTGGATCTAATGGTAGACAGCAAGCTGCGTGGACTGAAATTCGTGGGGTTTATGGAAGCGGTTCGTCAGGCGGTTGGCATGCCTGTAGATATTTTGAATATATCTCATATCGAAAAAGGTTCCAGAATTGAGCATGAGATCAATTCTACCGGGGTGACGATTTATGAGAAATGATATCATCCTCCAGAAGATGCTCCGCTACACCATGAAGCTGGTGGAATACTGTTCCGGCTATACCTATGACACGTTTATATCTGACATAAAGTTAGTGGAGGCTTGTGTATTCAATCTTAGTCAGTTGGGGGAGCTTTGCCGCATTGTGGATCCATCATTTGCCCAGGCGCATCCACAAATTCCCTGGCGGGAGATGTACGGTCTGCGCAACCGTATTGTCCACGATTATGAGGGTGTCAATCTTCAGCTTGTCTGGGAAATTATCAGCGAGGACATACCAGAATTGCGGGACGAACTGGAAAAATTAGTATAGCTCCAGATGACTGGGCGGCCTTGAAATACCCAGGGCCGTCCAGTTTCTCTTTAGCTTGCACTACATTGCTCTCATCTATGCAGCATCCGCTCCACACTCCGGTAGCAGGGCAAGACATAGTTTCCCTCCCCCCAACGTTTGCAGGCAAAGCAGGGATGGCCCTTGGAAACGGGAGGGGGCGGATCATGCTTGACCCGGCTAGCCGGGGGACACATCATCTGGCGTTCCAAGGGATTGTCGGTGAAGTATTTCACGGCTCACCATCCGCCGTCTTGTCCTCATCGTACTCACCGTAGCCGTAATCGTCCAGATTGGCGATCCCCTTGGTGTCGGGCGCCTTTTTCCCCTAGTTTGTCAAGTGAAGTGCAACAATCTCTGACGAGAAAAACAGTCATTAGGAGAGCGAGAGCCAAGGCGCTTATGTGGGCGAGCGTTGAGGGAGTCAACCAGCACTTGCAGCTGGCGAGACGAGATAGCAGAAAAGCATTGCCTGAGCAGACTGTTCGTGTTCTCATTAAGCCCCCGCTGGCCTGGACAGCCTGGGTCTGCAAAAAACTGTTTGGTTCCAAGCCTCTGCTCCACATCCTTGTAGTCAAAGAACTCATTCCCATTGTCTACCGTGAAGGAACGGATGAGTGAGGGCAGGAAAGCAGCGAAGGCCGCACACTGGGCTTGGGCAAGGACTTTAGCCATTCTGTTGGGCAAAAGGCAGGGCAACCAGGAATCCGGAGAGACGGTTTCTCTACAAACGTGCCACAGCACTCTTTCCCCACGCTCCCTGTAGCGTATCACCCTCCCAATGTCCGAACTGGGAGCGTGTATCGGGGTTTTGTGTCTATGCAGGCGCCCCGCGTCTCCTCATCGTGCGGGGCCGCCTTGCGACCCTTACGGCGCAGACACTTCTTTGAAATCTCCAGCTGTCCCGCATGTACGGCACGTTAGATGAGCTGACCCGCAGCTCGGGCCCCGATACCTTCAGCCACCCAGCAATCTGCTCAGACAACCAGTATTCCCGTAGCTTTTCTGTAACGAGCTTGTTTCGCTTGGGATCGTCCGGAAGCCTTTTGTGTAAACACCGTTGCCGGCACTGGCGATACTTTTCCTCTGCAGAAAAGCCACTATATCTCCCGTCCGCCTCTCCATCCCTGCGCAATTCTCGTGAGATACTGGACCGCGAACGCTTCAGACGCAGGATCATACTTTGTTTGAGCCCTGCCACTTGATGTCGCACTAGACTTTCTCGTTCTTCTGTGGTAAAGTTGGTGTATATTGTTGCACTTGCTGTGTATATCCGGGCATTTCCAGTCTTGCACATTGAGCCTCTAATGCGCAGCCGGGCGGCACACCTGCTGGCATCAAGTTGCTCTGCACAGATCGACCGGCAGAACTTTCGGATTGACTTTTCTCCGCCTTTTGCTTTCCATCTTGCAGCAAAATCCTCAAAATTGAGGGAGAAACCAATGATTATTTTCCGCGTATTCCTTGGTATAATACAGTAGTCACCGCTACTGCAAGTTCTTTCGGTGTGCAGTATATCGGCAATCACTTGTCGTCAGAGACAATCCGTACCAGGTATTTTGCGGTATAGAATGTATAGATTAAAGTGGTATATCTAGTAGAATGGGATACTTTTAAGAACGAATTGCTTCTTCATGAAAAAGACGCCTCCTTGAAGGTAATTTTGTGGGGAGTGTCGCGTTGCTGCCCCATTCGCGCATCAGCATCCGAGGTCTGCTGCTGGGAAACTCTATGCGGTCCCAGCCCCGCATGGTTGTGTGGAGGACAAATTGTCTCTGGTTAAATTGTCAAGGTGCAGAGTTGTAGGGGCAAAAAAACAGACAAATCATGATACATAGACTGCAGGATATACTATCTCTAAAGATAGTAATCCCTGCAATCCATAGCATCCTGATCTGTCTTGAAATTAACTCTATACGACTCTGCAAAGGTAGACAACTCAACGGTTCCTTTATATTATTTATAGTATAACAGAAACTGCGGCCTTTTGCAATAGTAAATTCAAAATTTTTTAAAAATTGGGAGATCAACATAGAAAGTCAGATGTTTGTCCTGCTGTAACCTCAAGCAGTTGATTGCTGGCAGAAGAAATGGTATAATACCCTAAAAGATCCAAAATTTCGAGCTTTAGTAGTCAGGAGATGCGTGTATGCCGTCACTCACCCATGTCTGTATGTTCTATAAGCACAGCTGGAAACGAGTCACACCGGAAGAAGCGGCGGAGATTTTTCCGGAAACGGTTTCGGCCCACGGTGGCCTATTTGTGTGTGAGCTGTGCGGGCAGTACGTCAGCTTGACCAAAGAAGGAAAGAAGATTCGTCATTTTAGGCACCGTTCCCGCGAGGCGGACAAGTCATGTCCGGAGCGCACATTCGGTTCAGAACAGAGTATTGACTTTCTCGAAAGGACTCACAGCTTTCCCATCCGAATTGACCTATCCAATCTGTCGCTGGAGATTGGGCTATTGAGTCTGCCACGCTCCACACTGGAGTTATTAAAGGATCAAAAGATCAGAATTTGCCCAGTTCAGGAGTTCGGACGTAGCTTTACCTATATTCTGCGGGAGCGATTGCGGGAAAATGAGATTGTATACGTATCAATAGGGAATGAGCCTTATCCGGAATACGAGATTGAGCTTGATGACCGAAGCATTCCTGCATTTTCTTATTGGCCGGACCGCGTTCAGGGAATTGACCCAAAGGGTACGCTCTTCGACGCATCCACTCGCAAAAAGCTCCCATATGACGCAGATGTCCGGTTGGGAAAGACCTACTACCTGCTCCGGGCAGGCAGCGCATTTTCTCCGAGTGCTTCCATCCGCCTGAAACAGGTTTTATCGAAATACATTTCAGGCCGGTATTGGCACCTGTATGAAGTTACGGCCAACGATTTTGACGAGAGCGCTGCGAAGTTTTTTCTGGACTTCCACTGCCGGCTGACTGACCAGCCAATTTCCCTTCAGCCGGTTTGGCCCATCTATACAAAGAGTCCCTATGTGATTCGCCATAACCGTTCGGAGATGTTCTTCTATGTGTCCGGAAATGTCAACCACACTAAGTGCTTTCCCAGTCCAATGCACACTGTTGGGTATCCGGCAGAGGACGGGACCGTTGAGCGCATTGCCTGCAATAACCGTCAGCAGTTGGTGTCTGTGGGCCGGACCAAAATGCTGCGATACAGCTATGTCTGGAGAGAACCGCTGGATCAGATTACAAGCACACCCACTGTTTTGGTTACCGACATTGAGGGCAGGACTATTGAGCCAGAGATTTATGGCAATCTGCCTTTAAAGGGCGTTCTGCGCATACAGGCCCCATACGATGGGAGCATTGCTGTCAAAAAGTCTGGCCGTATTGTCGAAAAACGTCGGATAAGAGCGGAGACGTTAAGTGAGATCGGTCCCATTCAATTCGGCTGTGAGGTTCAAGTCTTTCAGGGCCTGGACTGCGTTTGGTCCATACAGTTTCAGAAGCAGCTGCCGTTACCCGATCAGGAAGAATCCCTTCTCCTGCAAAAACTGCAAAGCAGTGCCGGACCACAGATAGCGGTTCCCCACGTATGGGGAGCGATTGCTGAACGGTTGGGAGCATACCCACGGGTCAAACAATGGCTATATGCAAGAATCAGAGAGGGAAGAATGCCGGAAAGAGCTTACAAAGAACTCCGATGCTTTATAGAGCGGGAAGCGGCAAAATAATTGCTGGGAGGGATATTCTTGGATCATATTTCTAAGCTGACTGACGAGGAAGTAAAAGCCGTTTGTGGGATGATCCCTATTAAATATTTCCGAGATGCTTTCAAAAGCAACACGCAGAAATTCCACAAGCTCTGCCCCGGCCATAGGCCCGAAAAGGTTCTTCCTGACACCGTAGGAAAGCTTGTGGCCAGCCACCGTGACGATCCGTTCCTGTCAGACGTTCTGAACAATGGTATTCGGTTACTCCTTGACATCGTGCAAAAGGAGCTTTCCAAATTCACAGATGCCGGAGATGATGACCAGACCGCATTGCTCCGGGCTCTGCCGGAGAGTGATTTTCACGATCATATCGCGCTTTATCTAAAGCTCTCAATGGAGAATTGTCCTGCTGAGTATGCCAGACTGCTGGAGAGCGCCATAAAAGAGATTTCAGCAAGACGCAAGTCCGTAGAGACATACGAGGAAATGAAGCAAACGCCGGGCGCAGATACAACTGCGGCACTGATGGAAAAGCTGACTGCGCTGGAGCAAAATACTGAGTTAGAGCGGGAAATGCACTCGCGGGAGATAGAATCACTGACGGCGCAATGCGCTGGGCTCCAGGAAAAACTACACGCTGTCCAGGCAGCATATGAAAAGAAGGAGCAGGAGTTATCAGTTCTTCAAGAGCTGATTGATCTTGCAGACCTTCCGACAGAGAGTACCATGGACAACACCTATCCGTATATATCCCTCTGTAGGGCAGGGGGACAGAGCGGAAACAGCTTTGAGCTTTTCAGGCTGGCGGATATAGTGGATGGTACGATTTGTCTTCAACGGCAAGCGGATGCGCCCAACCGCGAAAAGCTGTTTACAAAGTCCTACAAACCGACAAATTTCATCGGTATATGGCGCTGGAGGACTGAGCCTAATTTCAACCCGGAGAAACTGGATTACATCGTGTCCGAATTTCAAGCCGGGCAAGTCCCCACCGAAATTATTATAGTCCCAGACTGCGATTCCACAGATGACTTGAAAGAGCGTCTGATGCAGGGAATCGAAAACGGGCCACAGGGAGAACGGGCACTTTTCGCTTTTCCGGTGGATGGGAAATATACCGGATTTCTTTGCCGCACTCAGGACTTTTCCTTTCAAAACGGAAGGACCATACTCAAACCCACGGTAGCAAAACTTCCTCTGTACGAGTTTTCGGACCAGGAAATTGTCAAGTTCGGTCGCTCGTGGTTTTACTACCGCATTAGCCTTGGCGTACCGCTTGAAGTGTTTCCAATTATTGATCCATTTCAAGCAGTAAAAGATGCGGTTCTGCGGCGCGTGCCGTGGTCCAGAATGAAGACATGGTTTTCACGAAAGGATACGCAAAAATTCCAAGACCTGCTGCGGGAAATGCCGGCAGAGGGCATTTATCAGGAAATTGCAGACACCTGCGCTTGCTCTGCTGATGAGGCAAGGAGCTATGTGGACAGCTTCATCCAGCAGGCCGAAACCTACTTACGGCAAGAAGATATAGAGAGTGATGTCCTCCTGCTGGCCCTGGAGCGCAGCCCTGCTTTTCTGGAAAGATGCCAGGGGCTGATTGAGGAGGAATGGCGAAGGAGTCATTCCCAGCAAATCAAGGAAGCTGAAGCAGAGTTTTTCCGTGTCTCTAGGGACACACAAGCCCAGCGGGAGCAATACGAACAATTAGCTGGACAGCAAAAACAACTTCAAACCCGCTTAGAGCGTATAACAGCCGAACTCGCCGAAAAGGAGCAGTTGGCGTCAGATGTTGAGGAGAAAGTAGCACAGCGCATTGACGCAGCCAAAAAGAGCGCGGCGGATTTCATCTGCGAAATGGCGTTCAGCCAGCCAAGCATCACAGCGCACTCCACGTATTCGCCTGAGGAGCATTACCTGTTTCAGCCCGGGATTCCACTCAATAGCAAAACACTTGTGGAAAACGAAACCTGGGAGGATCTGCTGGATACCATTATGATAGAACTTGAAGAGGCCGGTGTTTCCTCAGAGTATTCCCTCGCGTTTGCCGCCTATCTGTACGCCGCTTACCATGCCCGTATCCCGCTGCTGTTGGCAGGACCGAATAGTCGTGATATTGCGGATGCCCTTTCAGCGGCAGTGTCCGGCGAGACAGCCTCTGTATTGTACTGTGGCGGCGTGTTTTCCCAGAGCGCGGTTGATGAGTGTATCGGCAGCAGCGGTCTGATCACTGTTGCCATGGATGCCCTCAGTGCCGGTTGGGTCAGCCATATCGCGGAGCTTTCTGCTATGCAGGGCAAATTATTGATTGTGGCGCATCCTTTCGCGGAGGATCTGCTGATTGAGCCGCGCAGCTTATACAATTACGTGCTTCCCGTGTTGACTGAGTTGGTTGTGGACAAGCCCGCTGCCAGAGGATTCAAAGGCGGGTATATGCGTGAAGGATTCCAGCACTATGCCAGCGAGGAACCAGAAAGGAAGCTGCCGTTTAGCAATCAACTCATGCTTAGCCCTCTCATCAGCCATCGCCTAAGGCAAGTCAGGACGGATATGAGGACGCTCTTACACGGTAACAACTCGAAACCAGACCTGCTGTTTGATTTGTTTCCCTATGCCTACGTCACGGGAAGGGCAGCGAACCTATGGGAGGAAATGCAGGGCGCGCTTTCGAGAGAGGCCAGAGAACTCGTCCGTGCGTTTTTAGGTGAGTCCGAATGAAGAAATATAATGGTCTGCTGGCGGAGATTGCCCGGGAATTTCATATTGAGCAGGGCAAAACTGAATCCGGAGAGCGTTGGAAAGCAAGAATTATCTACAGCCTTTTGGGCCGAATGGCCTACGCCAGTCTAAATGACCATTTGGAGGAGAACGAGGAGCTGCCGGAGGACCAGTCCATCTCTGTTACCCACTTCAAGCGGAGAATCAGTACTTTGCTGGATACATATTTGCATCTCTACCCGGAAATTCGCTCCACATTTCCGCCTGAAAGTGCTGAATTATACGGGGAGATTTACGATGTTTACCTGAAAACAGGGTATATGTACCACACCCCCTATCAAATCTCCCCTGCCGCCCCTAGCGCCGCCCATCAGGGTGACGTACAGTTCGAGCGGGGAATGGCTCTTGACCGAGTGCAATTTATGAGCGGGCTGGGATGCTATCTGCCGGAAAACCGTCATACAAACGGAATACAAGTATACCCTTCTGTGCAGGAAATGTATGGAATGCAAGAGAATCAGCTTTCCATATTCTGGAACGATTTGCTTGCCCAAAGCATCTGGCAGCCGCTGCATAGTGATGCAAGCATGCTCTATTTCTTACCTGCTTCCTGCCGATGGAGCAACGCGCCGGGGGATGGCGGAATTATCTCCATAGCAAGATCCGGGCAGCCAGGCGGATACATCTATTATCTATACCAGCTGCGGAACGGACAGCTTCTGGGCTGTCAACTTCCCCACTGGCTGGTCAATGACCCATTCTACCCTAATATCGCCCATTGGCTTGTAACGAACACCTGTATGGCGTCCTACTCTTGCCTGCCGAAAATCAGATATCACATAGACGGCTCTATCGTCGAGGTTCAGATGCGGTATCCCTTGCCACCCGCTGAATTGTACTGGGTCAAATTGTACAGCTGGCCTCAGTCCTTTCACACAGTAACCAGCAACTTTAAGCGAACTTTCAGCCTGCCGGTATTCCAGGCCGTGAAGGCCGTATTGGAGCAAACCGGCTATCCATTCACAGAGGAGTGACGTCAATGTCCAATGGAGCAAACTCGATTCACAAGCAGCTGCGGTCAGAATTGGAGGACTATATCAAGGCGCAGTATTTCGGGAGATCGCCCCTGCTGCTCTCCGCCGTTGAAGACCGCCTGGATGATGAGGGCCTTCTGTATCAGAAGCCCTACATCGAGTCGTCCCCCGTTTATGAGAGCAGCGCGAATGGTATCCAGGGCCTCAAGCTGCCCGATTGGCAGAAATCGTTCTTTTTGCAGCTTTCCAAGGCAGGGCTGGGGGTGCATCCCACGCCGTTTGTCCATCAGACCGATGCGCTGCAAGCTGCCGCTGATGGACGGGATGTGTTTGTGTCCACAGGGACTGGCTCCGGTAAGACGGAGTGCTTTATGTGGCCCATGCTGGGAAAACTGACAACGGAGGCCCATGATTCTCCCGAGACATGGAAGATACGGGGCGTGCGGACGATCGTCATGTATCCCATGAACGCGCTGGTCTCCGATCAGGTGAGCCGCCTCCGGCGTTTGATTGGGGACACCCAGGGCCAATTTATCCGGGCTTTCCGAGATGTCTGCGGGGAGAATGCCCGGCGTCCGCAGTTCGGTATGTATACGGGGCGTACCCCCTATCCGGGACCTATGCCGAAAAAAGATCAGGACCGGTTATTGGAAAAGACTTTGGCGCGGATGTCCTTCCCCAAGACACCTGCTGAGCAGGACCATTTTGACGAGCTGATCAAAGAGGGCAAGATACCCGCCAAAGCGGATATGAATGCGTTTTTGCAGGGACTTCACGAAAGCCGCCATGTTCCTGACCCGGAGGATGCTGAGCTGATTACCCGGTTTGAGATGCAGGAAGTCTGTCCTGACATCCTGATTACGAACTACTCTATGCTGGAATATATGCTGTTCCGCCCCCGTGAGGCCCCGATTTGGGCGGGTACAAAGGCGTGGTTGGACAGCAACCCATCCAACAAGCTGCTGTTCGTGATTGATGAGGCCCATATGTATAAAGGCTCTGCCGGCGGCGAAGTTGCCCTGCTGATCCGACGCCTGTTTCACCATCTGGGGATCTCACGGCAGAGGGTGCAGTTCATCCTGACCACAGCCAGTATGCCGAACAGCGGCAGGGGTGATTCGGATGCCGTTGAGAAATTTGCGATGGATTTGACAGCGGCGGACAGTGCGGACAATTTTTGTTTCATCACAGGGAAGCAGGAAGTGGTTACCGGGAAGATGAAATACGATATTTCTATCGATCGCTTCCTGGCCTGTACTGCGGCTGAATTTGAGGAGGCCGAGCAGAACCGTCTGACGGCGCTGAATCAATTCTGGACAGGGCTTCCGGACAGCGCCGCTCCATTCCCGAGCGCGGAGGATGCCTATGCCTGGATGTACAGTCATCTTATCTTTTACCGCCCGTTTTATGAAATGATCCGCCAGTGCCGTGGCTCCGCAGTTTCTCTGGCGGAGTTGGCAAAAAGCATCTTCCCAGGCTCCACAGAGGAGGATGCCCTGACAGCGGTCAGCGTTTTGCTGGCAATCATTCCGTTGGCGCGAAACGCAAAGGGCAATGTGCTGTTCCCTGCCCGGATGCATATGCTGTTCAGGGGCATTAAAGGTGTCTACGCCTGCACCAACGAGGAATGTCCCCACGGACATACGGACGGGACACTGACCTTGGGAGAGATCTTTCTGTCGGACAGCAAGCTTGTCTGTCCCCACTGCGGGGCCAGCGTTTATGAGCTATATAATGACCGGCGCTGCGGCGCGCTGTTCTTTAAGGGGTACATTATATCAGGAAAGGATAACGCGCCGGTCTATCTCTGGCACTATCCGGGCCAGGTAGTGCATCAGTTGATGCGGGAGATTCACCTGTTCCTTCCGGCAAAGGGTGATAGAGTAACGAACAAACAGGGGAAACCCTGCTACTTGGACACGCAGAGCGGGTTTCTCTATATGGACGATGACTCCCAGGCAGGAAAACCGGGGATTCGGAAGCTATACTATTCAGACGCCCGCGTCAGAGGATATCCACAAATCATGACATGGACCAGCTGCCCCCATTGTCAGCGCCAGTTTTCCAAATCCCAGCTGACCTCTTTCAGCGTCAAGGGAAACCAGTCCTTTTTCAATCTGATCAAGGCCCAGTTCCAGGCTCAACCGCCGATTCCCGGAAAGGATCATGACCCGATCCATTTGCCCAACGAGGGGCGCAAGGTGCTGTTGTTCTCGGACAGCCGACAGAGAGCCGCCAGACTGGCGCGGGATATGTCCAAAGCTTCCGACGACACAGCGGTGCGTCAACTGTTTGCGCTGGCGATTCATGAGATGGAGCAAGCCGGCAAGGGCGCGTCTATGGATGTCCTCTACGACTACTTCTGTCTCGCCGCCGCCCGCCAAGAGCTGCAAATCTTTCATGAACCATCCAGGGGCAAGCTGCTGGAGGACAGCGCGACTGCTCGGAAGGAGTTTGACCGCAGTGTACGCCGGGGCCGGGATTACACGCCCCGCTTCATGATCTCCAATGCGCCGGAACAGATGCAGGAGGCGTTGCTTCGCCTGTTCTGCGGAGGGTACAATACGCTGTATGACTCCGCAGTCAGCTGGATTGAGCCAACAGAAACTGCCCTGAACACGGCAGTTGACGACCTGGATGATGCGGGAATCACGGTTTCGGATGCAGAATTTATGGAGTTGTTCAACGCCTGGATCATATCCATTTGCGACAGTGCGGCCGCCCTCGGGCACACGATTCAGGATACCGTTCGTGAGGAAGTCCGGCCTGCTTATGGCGGGTATGGCCTGGATAAGGATTGGGGCTTTTCAGAAAATATCCGCAAATCCATGGGTTGGGCCAAGAAGTCCCCTATGATGGAAACTTGGCAGAGGATATTGAAGGATAACTTCCTGGATTCCGCTCAGCCTGACAACGGAAAGCTCTATGTGGATGTTTCCCGGATTCGGCCGCGCTTTGACCCGAACCACACATGGTATCACTGTGAGCAATGTTCCGAGATCACCCCGTATCTGCTGAACGGGAAGTGTCCCAACTGCCCCAGCACCAGGATTCACCCCATGACTGCGGATGAATATGACTCGCTGCATTTCTGGCGCAAACCGGTCGAGGATGCGATGTCCGGAAAGAAAATCAGAGTCATTGATACGGAGGAACACACAGCCCAGCTCTCCCACAAGGACCAGCGGGACGACTACTGGTCCAAGACTGAAAATTATGAGCTGCGTTTTCAGGACTTGGTCCAAGCCGAAGAAAACGAGGCCCCGGTCGATATTCTGAGTTGTACGACTACGATGGAAGTGGGGATCGATATTGGCTCCCTGGTGGCGGTTGGTCTGCGAAACGTACCGCCCATGCGGGAAAACTACCAGCAACGCGCCGGACGTGCCGGGCGCAGAGGCTCCAGTCTTTCTACTATTGTAACCTTCTGTGAGGATGGACCTCATGATACGCTCTACTTCCGCGATCCGGTTCCTATGTTCCGAGGCGATCCCCGCAGGCCGTGGATCGACATCCACAGCGAAAAGCTGTTACAGCGGCATTTGGCAATGGTCGTGTTTCAGGAATTTCTGAAAAGGAAGCAGCAAACCGTAGCCAACAAACCGGTCAGCCTGGATGCTCTGCCGGCCGCCACGTTTCTGGATGAATACATTGAGGAATTCGAGCGGTATGTCCGCGCATACATTCCACCGGCGGCAAGCGTGTTGCTTCCGGCAGGCACTCAAATCGACCTGCCCGCGTTTCAAGATGAACTGATGGCCGCGCTGAACCAAATGAAAGAGAAGCGTGACCGGCATCCGGAGCTGTTTGGCGTGAGGGAGGATGGACTTGCGGAGAATGCCAAATCTCTGCTGGACGCACTGTATGAGGATGGTGTCGTCCCAACCTACTCCTTCCCGAAAAACGTGGTCAGTACATATATCTCTGCCGCAGGCGATTCCAGCGGAAAAATCGAGTACCAGGTCGAGCGCGGCCTGGATGTGGCGATCAGTGAATATGCCCCTGGACGTTCCATCGTGGTGGACAAACAGACTTATCAGATTGGTGGTCTGTATTACCCCGGAAGTGAGCGCAGAAAGGGGCAGGGATTCAAACCGGCCCGTCCTTTTGTGGAGGATCCCAATTATTTGAAGGGCATCCTATACTGCCCGGAATGCGAATGGTTTGGTTTGCAGGATAAGCAGATCAACGACTGCCCGTTCTGCGGAAACACCGGCTTAAAGCTCCGGCGGCAAATGTTACGGCCATGGGGCTTTGCGCCAAAGAACGCACGGGCTATCCAGGACGCGCAGCTCTCTGAGGCATACTCCTACGCACAGCCGCCATTCTATTCCACGCTGCCCGCCTCAGACAATATGAAACAGGTCCCGCAGTGTGCCCATATCCGAATGGCCTCCCGCGCGAACCAAAGGATCATCATGGTCAACCGTGGACTGTCCGATCACGGTTTCGCGGTATGTCAGGACTGTGGTGCCGCTATGCCGGGCGAGGATTCCAGCGCATTGATCGAGCCGCGGAGCAAGAGACTGATTGGGCGGCCCTACCGTTCCAAGTATGCTCCACCCTGTAAGCATATCAGCACCATCAATGTGGATCTGGGCTACGATTTCGTGACAGATATGCTGGTGTTGGAGTTTGCTTTGGACAAGGAGAAAATTAACGTGAGCAAAGGAGACACGCTATGGCTGAACCGCGCCGCGCAGTCTCTTTCTGAGGCGTTGCGTCTGGCTGCCTGCAAAGAGTTAAATGTGGAATTTTCTGAACTGATTACGGGACATCGTGTGCGGAGAAATCCATCGGGTGTCTTTGTGGACATCTATCTGTACGATAATTTGTCCAGTGGAGCTGGGTACGCGGTCAGCGTCGCATCGGAAATCAATACACTATTGGACCGAACAGAGAAGCTATTGGAACGCTGTGACTGTGAATCTGCCTGCCACAACTGTTTGAAGCACTACAGAAACCAGTTCATGCATGGTAATTTGGATCGCTTTGCGGCGTTGGATCTGCTCAGATGGGGAACACGGGGATCACTTGCGGGAAGTATTCCTCTTAAAATGCAGGAAAGCTTTATCGCCCCTCTGCGCAACATTTTAGATTCATCCGGGTATACGATCAGCTTTGAGCCTGCAGGGATATTTGTTTCCAGCCAAGCGAGGAAGAAAGAAATCATTATCTATCCGGCGATGTGGACTACGCCTCCCAACAACGGGAATATCTATATCAGCGATATTCTGCTGAAAATCGCAAGGCCGTATGCAGTGCGTAAAATCATGGAGGCGTTTAGCAAATAGCCTTAATTGAAAAAGAAAGCAAGGGTGTCTCTGGGATGATTTCCTGGAGGCGCTCTTTGCTACCTTTATGCTGATGTTGCTTTAAGCTCACATATGTCTGGCATTCTGATTGATGCTACTGCCGCTGATACAGAGGGGCAGCTTAGGCGGAGATGTGCCGTTTGATACCTCGTTCGAAATAAATCATATTCTAAATCTCCCGCAGAAGGTATTTGCTTGATAGCCTTCTGCGGGAGATTTTTGTCCGGAGAGAAAACTGAGCCTGTTTCTGCTGTAGAACATCTAAAAAACGGCAGATTGAAATTAAAAAAATTGCAAAAATTTTTCCTAAAATCTTCGATATTTTTCGACCTGACTGCATATTATCTATCACCGGACGGAATTCTACAGAGAGTTATCGAAGTGCAAGCTCGGATATACTTTATTACAAAACAGAAAGGAGACATAATTTATGTCGAACAAAAATCCGAATGAAATCTCCAAGCTTTGGAAAAACGCGGTGGATTGGCCCTGCCACGATGGGCCCCATACTTACAATGGTATTCACGCAGATACATATATCAACATGTACTACGGCGAAACCTCCTGTTATAGAGAAGCGGATGCTTTTGCGTCAGACATCGCGACGTCCGTACCTTTTGTAGACCCTGAAGACGAGAACAGAAGCGTTGACATGGACGTATTCGACCAGATGCACACACTGTGGGAGGTTGCAAGGCTCCCCTTCGCCGAGTTCCTTTCCTTGCTCAAACTCACGCCGTCCCTATGCGCCACTCGTTTTTGTATCCCCTGGAATACAATGGAAGATTGGATGAATGGTACTACAGATGTGCCTCCGCACGATCGATTGATGATGGCAGAAGCTATGGGCATCTTGGATATTCGCTCTCGCTACAGTACTGATTGAGGCGCTGCTCCAGAACGCCTGATGACTGCAAGCAGTTCCCTGGTTGGATGATCCATCTGGGGAACTGCTCCTGGGGCAATTGCAAGACAGTGAATTTTCTCGGCGTGCAGTATATATCTCTTGCTCCCCGGCCAACAACTCGTTTTATAGGAGGTGGATCGACATGAATTACGCCCACATGGATCATTCAGCATCGGACGATCTCTTTTTGCCAACGGATTATATCAAGCTGCGGCAGGACTCCAAAATAACCAGTCTCTACACGCTTCTCCCTCTTCCACGGGAAGTCAATTCTCCGGAGGGGCCGGCAGGAAGTGTGAAGAGGGGGCCGGGACGTCCACGGAAAGCGGATGCTCCGCTGAAGCTGGATGAGCTGGAAAAGGGGACGTTCAAGATCACGCAAGGTGAAGAATGTATCTATATTGATGATTATGAGGAAGTAACTGCCCATTCTAAAGGCAGTTATCGGCTGAACACCTACCGGTTGCTGGATTTCCTGATCTGGCAGTTGGACGGGGCAAACCGTCCACCGGACAGTAGGGGCGGATATATGACACCACTCTGTACGCAGCTGACCCTGCCCTTGGAACAGTACATACGCTGCTGCGGTTATGAGGCTGAGATCACCGCCTCTAAGCGGAAGGATTCGCAAAAGGAAGTTCAGAATGACCTGCGGCTCCTCTGCGCAACGCAGATCGGGTGGGATGATGGCGGAGCAGTCCGCATTTTGGATACCGGGTGTGTCCGGAATGGGCAGATCATAGTTGACTTCTCGCAGCGGATGGCAACGCATCTGCTCCAAAAGTGTCCCTATATGTGGTATCCGCTGAAGCTGATGCAGCTGAGCGGCAGATATCCGCTCTCTTACAGTCTGGGACGCTCCATGGCCCTGCACAGCAGTATCATCAATAATCAGCGGCGTGGAACGGACCAGTCCTACAGCGTAAGAAGGCTTTTGCGGTATTGCCGCAGTCTCCCCACGCCGGAGGAAGTACGGACACGGAACAGGAACTACCGGCAAGCCGTCATCCGTCCCTTTACGGAGGCATTGGACAGGCTGCTGGAGATGGATATCATTGACTGGAACTATCGTGGAGGAGAAGAATTCCCGGAAAACTATAACGATTTTCTGCGGGAGACTGTGGAGTATTCCATGGTTGGGATGCCGGAAGGTTTGCAGAAACCGGGGTAACAAAACAGGATGCAAAAAGGTGAAGATAAAATGGAGACAAGGCTAATTGAAGTTGACAAGGCTCAATATGTTAAAGAAAGCGGTAACTTTGTACTGGATGCTACCCACCTGACAGAAAACAAGCGCAGGAGAAAGAAAAGCGGGCCATATACCCGCAGAAAGAGGGGGCGGTATGTAGGGGAATTGCCAATCGCTCTGGTGGGCGATATTTTCGAGTGCGAGGTCGAGGCTGTTTACAGCAAAAAAGTTGGCACATGGTTTAGAATCCATTCAGCGATCCGGAAAAGCCCCGTTTCACTGGTTCAAATCGAAAGATTTCTGCGAAAGTACATACCCGGAATGACACAGGATCGCCTGGAGCAGATCGTAGAAAAGCATGGTCTGGACACACTCCAGGTGATCCAAAACGATCCAAATGCCTTTGAGTTTGCGGGACTTCTTCCTGAAAATTCCGAAGAACTCCGGAGGATTCTGAATGAAATGGAGGAGTATGAAAAGGTCATTATAATTCTCCAGACGAGTGGTGTGGACTGCCGGCTCGCATATCCCCTTTTCCAGAAATATAATGTGGCAGCATCCCGGATCCTGCAGAGCAATCCATATTTGCCTTATGCAGAAGAAATATATGATTTCCAGACAGCGGACAGGTTATATCTCAAACAAGGCCATGTGCCGGACGATCCAAAGCGGTGCCGTTTTGCCATATATGCTATGCTGCGGACTGAACTTGACAAACGCGGAAACTTGTTTGTCCGCAAGGACAATCTAAAGGAAAAACTGCTGGCATTTCTTCACACAGACAGGCTGCCTTTTATGGATGAAACCATAGCTGAATCGGTTGGATGTCTGCAGAAACATGGCTACATCGTAATCGAGACAGCTTTGGGCTGCAAAGAGATCTACCTCCGCACCACCTATGAGGATGAGCGGACTGCCGCAGCGAGTATCGAACGGGTGTGGCTTGGGGAGAAGAGGATTGTTGTCTCGGCAGCTGATGTAGAGGCGTATTTTTCCCAGTGTGGATACTCACTGGCGCCAGAGCAGCAGGAAGCGGTTTTGACCGCACTTACATCGCCAATCACCATCATCTCCGGTGGACCTGGGACGGGCAAGACCCATACGATCAAAGTGATCGTGGATGCCATCTCCACTCTCTGTCCCTTCGCCGCAGTAAAGCTCTGTGCGCCCACTGGGCGTGCTTCTGTGCGGATTGGTGAGGTGACTGGAGGGGAATCCGCTACAATTCATAGCATGTTGGAGCTGAAGAGTTATACAAAGGATTATGCGACCCCCAAAGCTCTTACCTGCGACTATTTGATTGTCGATGAATTTTCAATGGTAGACATGCAGATTTGCCAATATCTCTTTATGGCGGCGTCATCAAAAACCCGCGTTATCATCCTGGGCGATCACAACCAACTCCCAAGCGTAGGCCCCGGCCTCGTGCTGCGGGATATGATTGATGTAAAGATTTTTCCAGTTGTGACCTTGACCCGTGTATTCCGTCAGGATGTGCAGGAGAAATCCAGCCGAATTATTGAGAACGCCCACAGCATCATCGCTCCGGCAGATGCGAAGAAAAAACTCCGCTTTGCCAATCCCCAAAAGCCCGGAGAAGACTTCTACTTCTTGGGAAAAAACGATCCCCGCAGCATCCTGGAAACCATTCAAACGATTGTTGAAACAGCAGTCAATAACGATCATGTTCCGTTAGAATCAATCGCAGTCCTGACGCCCATTCATTACGGTGATCTCGGAACAGCCAATCTTAACACAGTACTTCAAAACAAGCTCAATCCATCCACAGAGAAGATCCAATTCAGGGATATGGAATTCCGGCTGCATGATAAAGTCATCCACACGGAGAACGATTATTCGCTGGGAGTATATAACGGAGAAGTCGGCTTTATTGTCGAATTTGGAGATACCAGTGATGCCGCACTGACTGTCGCCTATCCCGGGAAGACGGTTATCTATCCGCGAGCAAAGCTGGGGAAACTGGATCTCGCGTATGCCATGACCATTCACAAAATGCAGGGCAGCGAGTGCCGACTCGTTGTTATGCCAGTGTTCAACAATCGTCTGAGCAAGCACGGCATCTATACCGCTGTTACCCGTGCAAAAAGGTCAGTGGTACTGATTGGAAACGAAGAGGATCTGCGCAAGGGGCTTCAGGTAGAAATCCAGGAGCGGGAATCCAATCTGCGCAAACGGCTCCAGGCCCAGATCCTGCATACTGTGTTTCCTTCCCCGGCACCATCAGTCTCGAAAGAGCTGGCAGGCGGGGATGAGCAGCAATCGCTGTTCCTGCCGGCACCCGCTCCGTCCGCAGCAAGTCCTCTCTGCCCGAACAGAGACATAACGCTGGAATCAAGCCTCGCCTGAGGCCGGCAAGAGTCGCTATCAGATCTGACAGCTTCGTTGGATTTGATGGCGATTTCCCTATATTTTGGGAAAAATCCGTCCTCTGATAGTTCTGTGCGGAAATCAGTATGATATACAGGGCCTTACAGGTCCAGATTTAACGATTAAGGAGGACACTTGCTATGTGTCTCGAAAGAATCCCTTACGGTCAATACCTGGAAGGGCATGAGTTTGTATTCTATTACGGCGGCAAGCCGGTGCGGGTATTTTACATCAACAACGATCACTGGTGGGCTTTGACAGATGTTTGCAACTTGATTGATCTCGGGAATCCATCCAGGGCTGCGGTCAGGCTGGATGATGATGAAAAAATGACTCTTACTCTGAGTAATAGTCATTCCAGGCAGCGCGGAGGAGCACAGAAGCTCCTGCTGATCAATGAACCCGGCCTCTATCATCTGCTGTTCACGTCTGACAAGCCTGAGGCAGAATTTTTCCGGCATTGGATTACGTTCGATGTGCTCCCCTCCATTCGCCGGAATGGCGGATACATTGCGGGACAGGACACTATGGGCGAAGACGAGTTGTCGTATGCCTCATGGGAAGTCGCGCAGAATATCCTTGCGGAGCGGGACCAGCGGATTCAGGATCTGCGCATCCAGAACAAGGCGCAGGCCGCGCTGCTCCGCGAGTGGGAAGCAAAGGCCAGGTATTGTGACGCAGTACTTCAAAGCACTCATGCTGTCCCGATTACCGTGGTTGCCAAAGACTACGGTTGGTCCGCCCAGGCAATGAACCACTATCTTTATGAGAAGGGTGTACAGTATCCATGCGGCGGGACTTGGGTGCTGTATCAGCGTCATGCCGGCAAGGGGTATGTACATCCTGAGACGATTTTGTACAGCACCGCCCATTGCAGGCAGTACCTCCGTTGGACGCAGAAGGGGCGCGCTTTTCTCTACGCGCTTTTACGGGATGATGGTATCCTGCCCTTGAGCGAGCAGACGGATGTCCCTGCGGATGCTGGAGATTTTTGGCTTTCTTAGGCTATCTTTAAGGTAGTAAGGGCAAAAAGACGAGGCCGCCCTGTCATCATGGCAGAGCGGTCTCGTCCTTTTCCGTTTGCTGTCATCCAACTTCATTTCCGGTGTACCCAAGCCCCTCCCAACGCCTGATCTCCGGCTCCATCTCGCATGCGATGGTGATGAGGTCGAGATAACATTCCCGGCCAAAAGGGAGGCCCCGCCGGGTGAGGGCATCCTGGACAAGGGTGGGACTGGCGCCGCAACGGCAGACAAAGACCATCTCCGCTACGATCTCCTCCGCATCTTTCTGCGAGATGCCCAGATTATCGGTGAGGTACTCTTCCATCTGCCTCGTTCCGCAGGTATCCTCGTAGAAGAAAGGATTAGCGTACCGCAAAAATTCCTTTTGCGGCAGAACCCTATAACATCGTGATGCCGGGGCAAGCTTAGAACGTTGAATATCCGACAAGGTACTGGCGATCTCGTCGGGAAAGATGGAGGCGTGTACGATCAGCTCGTCCTGGATGTAGTAAATAGGGTCATCATTATCCGAGGTCCAGAAATAGGCCATGATTCGTTTCCTGGAGAGCGTTCCTTCCCCATAGTAAACGTCCAGGATTTTGCAGAAGTTGTCAAAGCTAATAATTCCGTAAAGGGTGGCAGCAGCTCTCGCATATAGGTCCATCTTGCTGCCGGGAGTAGAATCCATAGGCAGACCTCCTTTGAATGAGATAAAAAGGGCGGATGCCGTTGGGCATCCGCCTAAATTGCATTATCCCGGTTCCATATGGAAGCGGGTCCGGTCCACCTGCTGAATCAGGTCCCGACGCAGGAGGAAAACTTTAAAGGCTACACAAAAAGGAGAAATGAAAAAATACAGTTGTCAGGAGGCGACTATCTTCCTTGATTGACAATATTATTATATCCGTTTTGGTTCGATTTGTCAAGTGCATTTCAAATAATTTGCCGAATTTATCACCAAAAAGTTGAGTTTCCGGATGGACATTTAGCTTGTTATGAACTTGTCAAAGTGCAAGAGGATTCCTGTTTCCTCCTCTCCAAGTGATTGATGTAACGGTAGACAGTTGTCCGGGATAACTTTGCCAACCGGGATAATTCGCTGACTGTAATATTGCCGGATTGATACTTATTGTAATAACGATAAAATGAATCCGGGATCGTCGTGTCTGACACAGGCGGTCGACCAATATGTTTCCCTTTGGCTTTGGCGTTTGCCATCCCGGAGCGTACCCGGGAGCGAATCATGGACAACTCCAGCTGGCTGAATACCCCGGCAATCTGAAGGAATGCCTCTGTCATGGGATCCATCTGCCCATCCCGGCAGTCCATAGCAATACTGCCGACAATGACCAGACGCAGCCGTTTGTCCCGGATCACATCGATGATCTCACAAAGTTGCTTTGTAGAACGGGCCAACCGGGAGACTTCCAATGTGATAATAGTATCTCCGGGATGGGCCTCAGCCAGCATGAGCGACTGCTGCTCCTTGGAGACGCTGTCCCCATGTTCATACTCCAGCCACACCCGGTCTACTCCCTGCTTCTTCAACTCACGGATTTGCCGGTTGACATCCTGCCGGTCTTCGTTTGTACTGCATCTGGCATAGCCGTGTGTAACGGAAAGGGTGCTTTCATTTTTCGTGACAGATTTCACCCATTTTACCCCCTTTCAAGCCCCTAAAATGGGGCCTTTGAGTTGTAGCGGAAACCATCTGTTTTTTGATACAGGATATTTATGCGTTTCCTATCCAGCAACCATCCTTTGCCGGCTCCAGAGGTTCTGCTAAAGGTTGTTATGCAAGTTATCCCTGCATTGCCGCAGTGCTCTATACACTTTTCGTCGATCCAATCTGGCAGCGTTAAAACAGAGAAGTATCGCATCCAGTTCGTCCAATATGTCCCTCAGCATGGAGAGATAGCCGTCTGCTATCCGCTCATAATCATCACCCGTATTGGCGTACTTATCTTCAAATATGCTGTAGAAAAGTTCCTCGCAATCTTTACCCAGATACTCTTGGATCAGCCCTGCCAGAATGGTCAGCTGGTCGTCCTCATGAAAAATCAATTTTGTGGAGCCATCCTTTAAAAACAAAGACCTTGCCATCTTCCTGCCTCCACGATCAAAAGCGCACCGGGATGTTCTCCAGGCAGTCACGATATGGTGTACCAACCAGAAAGAAGCATTCTGCCATCTCAAACCGCGTCTGTACCCAATGTCCCTCCAGCATAACCTCCAGACACTCCCCGCAGTGCAAGCCCGGATGAAACCAGTCGTTGTCCCACCAGATGCCATAGCGATTATTGTCCGGATTGAATTTCATTCGCCCGACTCTCATGTTGGCATCTCCCCATCATTACACGCAATCCAGGCCCCAAGCCCATCCCACGTCAAAACGGCATCCAAAGATTCTGCGGCATCATCATCTGCCGGAGATTCGCCCTCCACCAGATCGGCAATCAGCTGACCGATTCTGGACAGGTCCTCATCTGTCCACCCGGTCATGACCAGCATCGGGTCCCAGTCGATGTAGCTGCAAATTTCCTCTGCCATGCGATCATAGCTGCACTCGTACCGAAGGTGATCCATCCCTATAAGTTCCTGAATAGCATCGGTACCGACCACTTCGACGACGCTTGACAAATCGGACTCCGTCATCTCTGCCAGGTCAAACAGGCTTGCTGCCAAAAAGGCGACTTTTTCTTTTGTTTCGGTTTTCATTTGGTTGTACCTCCCATATCGTTCTTCAAAATTCGATTCACTTCCCGGAGCAAAACTTCCCGGGCGAACACTGCCGTCTGCCCGTTACCGTGAATGGCGGCAGCTTTGGCGATGCGATGTTTCTCCTCCGAGGTTAAAGTGACGCGAATCGTTTCTGTTCGTTTACCACCGCATTGTTTCCAAAACGGTACAACATTGTACTTTTTCGCTAAAGAATCTAACTGATGCGGACTGACACCAACTAGTTGCGCTAATTCCTCCTTCCTGTAAGCAAGTCCTTTCTTCTTGTAGTCCAGCAGCTTTTTCAGCTGCGGGTCTACTACCGGAATCTCCGACCCAAATAGCTCCTCGACCGTCAGCGCAGCAAAAACTGTTAGGAGTGCATACCGCTCCGGTGATGTCAGTTTCCAATGACAGATCCGGTAAATGATGGCTGGGGACAGCTTTGCAAAATACGGCTCACCGATGCTCTTGCCATAGAAATTGATACAGCTCTCTTTTAATTTCTCTGCATCCAGAGAGACGCACCCCCGAATGGCATGGATACCAAACCCGGCTGAAAGCAGGGCATTCTCCAGATTGCTGTACTCCAGCGGCGGACCTGTCTCAAATGGCAGACTCAGGATGGAATTCAACGCCGCAGTCAGCAGCGGCTCCCAGGTTTCATCAGCTAGGTTAGCCTCATTCACCACATCTATAGAAGATAGCTGCAGGAACACTTCCGATAGCCTGGACAGGGGAATCTCCACAAGCCGAAGGTGGCAGCCATGTTTTGGACAGAGCGGCATCAATGGAATCTGGTGTTCCCGATGCCAGTAGGGTTCGCCATAGGCCTCCGTATCCTCACCACGGCATATGGGACAGAATTTCAGTCCCTGCTTTCCGTCTGACGTTTGTAGCTGAATGCTGGTCAGACCGCCGCTCCTGCCAGCAAGGAGATTGCTGAACACCGATCGCTTTTTCTCAGGGGAATAGAAGCGAAGGTAATACGGCATCAGCGTATGTTCCAGAAGCACTTTTTTCAGTGTCATAACCTGTTCTGGCAGTTGCCTGGTGATAGCGTAGCAGTCAACGCCAGGGAAGAGCCGTCCATGGATGAGAGGACGCGCACCATAGAGTTCGTGCAGAGTTGTCGCGACCTTCTGTCGTCCGGAGCGGACATGATACCGGCAGAGGATGCTGTACCACCACTCGCCAGGATAGGGAGTTGGAAAGAAGGTCAGCATGATACTGGCCACTCCTCTAACAGATCATTTTCTCGAAGGAAATGCAGCAGATCATTACCCGCAGCGAACACCGCCACCAAGTCCAATGCATCCCTGGATGCCGCCCGACGCCCTCTCTGATTGGCATATAAGCGGGGGACTGGAGCCTGAGCTTCCTCCGGGGTCTCCTCCGAAGCTTCCTCTGGAGCCTGTTCAGGGGATGGGGCAGGGGAATCCTCGACGTCTTTAGCATCACCAACTTCAAAATCGGAGATATATGTCCCTCCGGAGTAAGTTTTGGGGACCTTGATTGCAAGAATATCAATGGCCCTCTGCATCACCCTTTCGTCGAGCCTGACTTGTCCCATGAGAAGTGCCTGTGCTTGGCACTCTTGGAATACCTTTATAATGTAGGCAGGAATCCCTCCGGAATGGTCAAAGAGTTTGTTTGACAGCTTTTCCGTCAAGGGGGCCTGTTGGGGTGTGAATTGGTAGAGCCACAGCTGTTCCAGGAACCTCCTGTATGTTCCGCCCGGTTTCAATGGTAGCAGCCGGATGCCCCGCGTCCTCCGCTTTAGATGCTCCTGACTGACAAATAGCTGCTCCGCCACAGGGGTACCGACAAAGTAGACGGCAGTTGCTGTGTCATTTGTGAGTTCCACCAGGAATTTGAGCAGAGGCTTGATTTGCCGATTACGCTGGGCTGTCTCTACTGCATTCTGAATTTCGTCCACCAGCAACAGTCCAACGTGGTGTGTCATACATAGGATTTTAACCTGCGTGGCAACTGCAGAGGCTGCGATGGAGCGGAGGGAGATCAACTGATGCAGGTAGTCCGAACCAATCGCTCTGTCCAGTGCGGATAACAGGTTGAGTGCCAGGGTTTTGACTGAGCAGTCGGATGGACACTCAATCCGTAAGTACAGGACCTGTTTGCAGTAAAATGGCTGTCCCATGTATTCGGTGTGTTCAATAACCTGGGGCATGGTTTCCAAAGCCCGCCGGATGGTGGAGGTCTTGCCAATTCCCGGCACTCCCAGGACAGAGCCGGAAGCAGCTTGCGTAGCATAGGAAATGTTCTCCTTTCCGCAGAATAGAGCGTTGATTTGACGGATTTCCTCCATGGTTGTTCGTGTAGTGTAGGTTTCCCGGATAGCACGGTAAAGCTGATCGTAGACAGCGTACATATAGTCGAGTGGGACAAAAAGGGAGGCCAGCATGGGGAGGCTCTGCCTCCGTTCCTCGGGGGACATCCGAGGGAGATCATGGGGAAGGCCGGGGGTGCTGCGGATAGTAGACAGAAATTCGTCCCGGGGCAGCATCTCCGGCAAGGCCGCAAGGAAGGGATTGTCAGCCGGGGCGTTGTCATAGACAGCACCGCAACAGGATTCATTTGGTGGATATTTCCGCATTTTTGTGTCCTCCTTCCCAGTTTTAGTCCTGATTTGGCGCTTTTATCTCAAAATATGCAAGAGGCGTGACACTGGCAAAGCTGTCCACATAAAAGCAATAGGGCCGGAAACCATCATCGATTTCGATAATCTCACCGGTTTCCACTTGCACCTGCGGCGGGAGGATGTTCTCAAGATACTCTTTCTGTGTTTCTGCGAAGAATTCTTTCGCCGTTATCCCCAGCGGGACCTCCATCCGCAGCGTGTAGTGGTGCGGCGATGGATGGATATGCCCTAATTCATTCCGCAGCATAAACTCCATGAGTTCGCTGTTTTTGTCCACAAATCCATAGATGCGGCAGATCGAAGGGGAGAGCCGCCTGGGACACCATTTGGGGGGCTTGATTCTGGGATCTGACTTGCGAAATCTCCGGGGTTTCTTTTTCTCAAAGCCCGTGCAATAGCGGGTTTCAGAGACAGAGCCACCCACAATCAGTCGGTACTGGCAGTTGAGACAGGATGGTGTTGAAAAGGTGAATTTCTTAGTCATTTGCTGCACCTCCCTTCAGGTCTTCTTTCTTGACAGGTCTTGGAATTATACATTCTCATGTCAGTAACCCTCTTTCCCCGGAGCGATTCTCATTGATGACTTTCCCATCCTGCTTGGGTTTCTCAGAGCAGGCAGCAGAGGCGTCCCGGACAATCTGGCGGATGCTCTGGATGCTCTCCACGCTGGCGGCGACCTCCTGTCTCCTGGCTGTACTACGCTGTTTTCGCTCATGCTGTTTCAGAGCACTGGCCTCCGGTTGAGATAGGCCGCTGTACTGGGACTGGTGAGGGGACAACCAGAAGGGCTTGAACGAGCAGTCATCCAGAAGGACGTGGACACAGCTGAGATCAGAACGGGAGAAAGCTGCGTCGTAGGTCTTGTCCAACGTTAAACCATCCATGTCCGTCGGGACATACAGGAGTCCATTCACCCGTAGTCCCTTCCGGGTCAGTTTTGCTGCCTCGCGGGGAAGTGACATCAGATATAGTTCCTCAACCGAGACATCCAGCAGGGAGACGCCAGAGTCGAGCCACTTCTGGGCCGGAGTTACTGCATCCGCAAGGATGCGTCCGGAGTTGATGTAGAGGACGCAGTGAATCACGATCTTGATAAACTCGTCCAGATTCAAAACACTTTGACTGCGGTAATCAGTAGACCACCGCTCCTGAGCGTCTGGTTCAATGACACCCTTTCCTCGCAAAAGTGGCTTATACCGCTGCTGGATGAGGTCAAAGGATTTCTCAACCAGACCCTTTCCATCTGGACGGAAGGGAGGAAGCGACTGAATCTCAACACCATATTTTCGGCATAGTTCCTGCATTCGAGGGCCGAAAAATTCAGTTCCCTTATCCGTGATGACTTCATGCGGCAACCCTTGGGAGGGCCATTGGTTTGCGTTGATCTCAATGCCATGCTCCCGGCAGTATTCAACTTTGTCCTGGACGGCGTTGGCAAGGCAGAGCATCACAGCTGACTCATCGCATTCCAATCCGACATAGATTCCCGCAATGAGCTGTGTTGCTGTATCCACCGCCAGATAGATGTACGGACGCCCAATCACCTTGCTCCTGTCCTGCCTGGAAACCAGATAAATATCCGCCTGGGTCGCGTCCATCTGATAGCTTCCGGGGACATTCCTCCAGGCTGCTGCCGAGCCAAAGACCGGGCGCTCGTTGCGCTGATAGTTCGTCAGGCCAGACCGAGCAATCAATTTTCGAGGCTGTTTGTGATAGTTACGGCTATAAAAATAGTTGCGGAAACTTGACCAGGACGGGATATTTTCAACCAGTTTCCCACTCGAATCCGTGTATTTTTGCACCAGCATCATGTCGTATGTGGCCCTCAGCGAGAACCGTTTTGCTGAGAAATAGAGCGTCTTGATGGCCCATTCGTAGGTTTTGTTGACATTAACCTCACGATTTTTTGAAAACGCCACCTGCCCAGTTGCCAGGTATCTGTAATATAATCGCAGGACCCGGCGGGGGGTGGTATTCTGTTGCTTGGCGATGTCCTTTGCAATAGAAAGCCGCAGTTGCCGGTCTGTAATGGCCTCCATGTTTCGATCCAGCAACGGTTGAATGAGTGCGAGCCGTTGTTGAGCTGCAGAGGATAGATCCTGCTCCTTTGGCGAAAAATCCTTCAGCGCTGGTACACGATAGAAACTGCCCAATTCCGATGCAGTTACACAGAACGGACGCTCCATCGGATTATCGAAAGAAATCAGCCAGAAAGTATCTGTATTTTCGAGCAGTACACGGTAAGTCGCACCGTTTCGAGTTAAAAATTTTGATGTCACGACCTCTGCCTTCCTTCCATTTTGTAGTCAAAAACATACTTGGAAAACCATAGCATAACTGCAAGACTGCCTAAAATTTAGATGAAATTTCTTTTAGAAATACCCGCTTTAGAAGAAAATCCGAAGAGATTAGCCGCTGGAAGTTGTAAAATTTTCCTATGGAATTCCTAATATATATGTGCAATTGGGGTTTGCGGCGCAGAGCGCCTTTGCCGGCAGGAAAGATTGGCACTCCCTCGTTGATGCACTTCCTTGCCGGCCCCGAAAACGTCTTCTGCGAAAGCTGCTGACGGAAATTTTTCGGTTGAAGCATTCTCTTTATTATTTATGAAGCGAAAACCTCTGCCGAATCCGTCTGTACAGTTTTTTAAAATTGTTCTATTCTTGGACTATTTTTTGGAAAAGACATCAAAATTGCGCCGATTTTGTTTCGGAAAAGTGCCCAGCAAGCTGCGCTGCTTCAGCTATCCATCGAACGCAATGGCCCCTTATACGCCTTTTCTCTCTATAGAAGTTGATATCGTGTGTCTTTTGTCCAGTTTTTCCATTGCGTCCCTCCTTCAGTTGGTCTCGCCGGCAGGAAAGAGCGTTCCAGCCTCTGCAACTCCCTGGCATAACGAACTCAGCTTCTCAGCTGCCTGTCGAAACTGCGGGAGGAATTCTGCGGAGGTATCATAATCCAGGTACAGCGTGGAGAAGATCGCGCTCCAAAACAGATTCAATGTTTCGTTGGGCACATGATGCTCTTCCAGCTCACAGATCATCCTGTGCAGCATGGCAGTCAGCCTGCTCCACATCAAGAAAAACTCGTCATGCTCCGGAATCCCGAACCGCGCAAGCCATTCCCGTACCGTATGGGTTTGCTTTCTGGACCCGCAGTCAATATCATTGAGCATGTACTTTACTTCAACCTGGCCGTCCTCCAGTCCTTTTTCCAGCGCCTCTGCGTTGAGGACTACCCTCCCCAGTGGGAATAAGGCGCAGACCGTGGGCTTACAGTCATGGATGGAGCACAGGCCATCCTCCAAGAAGGGGGCAAACTGCATTCTTGCCGCGAGGAACCATGTGAACGACCGGGATTCTGGATGCGTTGCCGATGTAGGTCTCGGCATACTCGTTGACGACCTCCTCCGGCGTCATTTGAAGCTTGTAAGCAATATTGAAAATATCTCTGGGGCTAAACAGAATCGTGTCCTGGTGCTTGCAGCATTTGCCGCATTTCCTGCACTTGAAGCTGAACTGGCTGTCCAAGTCCATCAGCTGCCGTTCGATTTCTTCTGTGCGGCCCTCTGCCGCTAATTTTCGAATGTCCATTAGTGTACCTCCTTTGTCTTGATGCCTTTTCCAGGCGGGTGAAAAAGATGATGCGGACAGCTTCTGTAGCTCGGCTCTGGGAATTTGTATTTTTGCTTTTTCATGGGACACCTCTCTTTCTGATATTTCATCATCCGGGCACCAGGACAATTTTCCACTCATCAACATCTGTAGTGGCCCAGTACCGTCTGGAAAACTCCAGCCTCTCTACGGTACTTGCCTTTTGCAGATTATCCGCCCTGACCAGCTCTCTGATGCCGCGTCTTCCGTCTGCAAAGTGCAGCAGGAAATCCGATACCCAACTGGTTTTGAAATATAACCCTCTGATCCCTACGGGACTGATATGGCAGTAAAGTTCCTCTGACAGAGGCGCTCCCGCCTCATAGCTCTCTACCCAGGGCTGCTTTTCCAGATATTTGGCGTAGTCTCTTGCTGTGGGGGAGTGCAGGCAAACCATTCCGCCATTCTTTTCACTAAAAAACTGGATGTCCCTGGTCTTCTTTCCTGCTCGTTCCATTTTGTCAAGCCTCCTGATTCTTAAATGTCAAAATCTCAGCTTAATTCAGCGGCAATTATTCTGAGATTTTGATGCTCCTGACCTGCAAAATCTCGGATAAAATCAAAATCTCCGTTTAATTCAGGGGCAATTATTCTGAGATTTTGCTATCCGGAAGAAATTTTACTGAGATTCTGATTACTCAAATTTCAACGCTTCATGACAAGTTCAAAATCTCATTTTAATTCCCCGGAATTATTCTGAGATTTCGCGGTTCACGGGGAATTATTCTGAGATTTTGATGCTTCTGACCTGCAAAATCTCGGAATAATTCAAAATCTACCATCAAAATCTCAGAAAAAATCGAATTATCCCGAGCTACTATGTAAGCGTCTTTTTTAAGACGAACACTTTGTCTGAGCATTTTGTCACTTTGTCTGCCGAGAGATGTCCATTTCCAGCATGATTTCCAACTTCAAAAAACTCAATTTCTGCAACTTTTTCCCCCATTTTCCTCTGCTTGTCCGCCCCTGCGTTTTTCCCATTCAGATGGCATCTTCGCACACGGCATCCCCCATCAAAATCCCCTGCATTTCCCCCATTCATCTTCTCTTTCAGGGGGGATCCTTCGCAGCCACCTTCTCCCCAGCAATTCCCCTTGTCTTCTTCCCTTTCAGAGCGTCCGACAGACAGAATTTATACCCAAAACCGGACGGTTCCGTTCAAAATTGAAGCCTTTCCGGGGGGATCATCACTTGCACAGGGCAGGAGGAAGGGGCTTTTCAGGGGGATTTTAGAGTATTTGGGCTCGAAGAATCGGCCTCGCTCGGGGAGATTGTCGGTGGCAGACCTGGGGAGAATTTTAGGGACTTTTCCGTCGAAGAATCCCCCTGAAAGGGAGAAAATCGAGGGACGTAGGAGTGGAAAAATGGGAACAAAAAAGGGCCCGCAGCGATTTGCTGCGAGCCCTTCTTAGGGGTCATTATTCGAGAGATTTTATGCGCGTCTTAAATCAGACGTTATCAGCATGTCCCCGCTTACTTCAACTCGACCTTACCGCCTGCCTCTTCGACCTTCGCCTTCAGGGCCTCAGCGTCCTCCTTAGAGACGGCCTCCTTGAGGGTCTTGGGAGTGCCTTCGACCACAGCCTTGGCCTCAGCCAGGCCCAGGCCGGTGATCTCACGGACGACCTTGATGACCTTGATCTTGGCAGCGGCATCAAAGCTGGCCAGGACCACGTCGAACTCGGTCTTCTCCTCAGCGGCGGGAGCGGCACCGGCGGCGGGACCAGCGGCCATGGCGGCGGCGGAAACGCCGAATTCCTCCTCCAAAGCGTGAACGACCTCGCTCAGCTCCAGGACGGTCAGGGCCTTGATCTCTTCAATCAGAGCAGTTACTTTCTCGCTAGCCATTATTAGGTACCTCCTAATCGTTTTTCAATAAAATATAGATTGTATTTTCTGCCGCTTACTCTGCGGCGGGAGCAGCCTCCACAGGCGCGCCCTGGTTCTCGGCGATCTGCTTGAGCACGAAAGCCAGCGCGGAGATGGGAGCCAGCATGGTGCCCAGCACCTGGGCCTGCAGGACGGGCAGGGGCGGGATCTCGGAGAGGGCCATGACCTCCTCCAAGGGCATCACCTTGCCGTCCATGAAGCCGCCTTTGATCTCGAAGTGGCCGTCCATCTTCTTG
>OFGG01000270.1_pt1 | contig 46253 bp, 40 predicted proteins | sample 1521701 | NCBI WGS metagenome assembly OFGG01 (sample SAMEA3504081, study PRJEB24116) | mouse gut metagenome | biome: mouse gut; feature: mouse-associated habitat; material: faeces | place: Denmark | collected 2011
CGCCCCCCCGTCCAAAGACGAAGGGGTCCCCGCCCTTCAGCCGTACCACCTGCCTGCCCTCCTGGGCCTTGCGGAGCAGGATCTGATTGATCTCCTCCTGTGGAATTTTGTGGTGGGAGGCCTCCTTGCCCACGTCGATGGTCCGGGCCCCCGCCGGAATCCGCTCAAGCACCGCCGGACTCACCAGCCGGTCATACACCACCACGTCCGCCTGCTCCAGGGCCCGCAGCCCCTTGATGGTCAGCAGCTCCGGGTCCCCGGGGCCCGCGCCCACCAGCGTCACTCTGCCTGCCGTCATGGCCGTCCCTCCTTCAATTCCCGGGCCAGACGGCGGGCCAGGTAGGGAGCCGTGAAAGGCTGCAGGCTGATGAGGCCGCAGGGCCGGAGGCTCCGGACTTGCAGGGAGGCCCTGGGCTGCCCGGGAGCGGCTGTGTGCGGATCGACCTGGCCAGGAATTTCCGCAGCCGCTTGGAGGTGGTGGATGCCGTGAACGATGTGTTCAGCCGCCTGATGAGCCAAACCGTGGGGGGCATCCCCTACGATGAGCGGGCGGCGCTGTACCCCGGCGCGTCCTATCCGGACAATGGGGGCTGCGGCAGCGAGCTGCTGCTGGCGGAGAAGCCGGTGAAGGGCGATGATTTGAGCGCAAAGCAGGCGGAGGCTCTGGTGATCGCGCAGGAAATCAAGAGGCTGAGGGGAAGCTTTTCCGTGACGGACAGAGGCACAGGGGAACTGCGGGCGGCACGGTACAGCGATATGGTGATACTGCTGCGCACCAACAGCGGCTGGGACGAGGAATTCAAGGAAGTGCTGGAGGGGCAGGGGATCCCGGTGTACATCACATCCAAGACAGGATACTTTGCCGCCGCGGAGGTCCAGGAGCTCTTACAGCTCCTGCGGGTGCTGGACAATCCCAGCCAGGACATCCCCCTGTTCGGGGTGATGAAGTCCGTCTTCGGCGGCTTCTCGGAGGAGGAAGCCGCGATTATCCGCAGCAGCGCAAAGGACTGCTGCCTGTATGATGCGCTGAAATTCTTCGCCCGGGAGCACGGACAGTGGGAGGAGGCAGGATCGGGCTCGGGGGTGAGGACTGATTCAGAGTCCGGGTCAGGTTCAGAGTCCGGGCTGGATCCGGGAGCTATGCCGGGTTCAGAGTCAAGGCTGGATCCGGGAGCCATGCCGGGTTCAGAGTCAAGGCTGGATTCGGAAGCCATGCCAGGTTCAGAGTCAAGGCCGGATTCAGGAACCGTGCCGGGTTCTGAGGTCAGGGTAGATTCGGGAGCTATGCCAGGTTCAGAGTCCGGGCTGGATTCGGGAGCCGAGTCAGACTCTGGGGCGAGGATTGGTTCTGAGTCCGGACCAGATTCGAAAGCTGTGCCGGATTCCGAGGCAGGGAAAGGTTCGGAGCCGGAGGGCCTTCGAAAGCCAGACGGCCTCCAGGGCGAGGGATCTGACACGGGTTCAGCCATCCTGGCCGGAAAAGCCGCCGGGTTCCTGCGCATGATAGCAAAGTACCGGGAATGCACGGTATACCTCCCCATCCGTGCCCTCCTGACAAAGCTGATCGGAGATTTCGGCTATCTGGACTATGTCACCGCGCTCCCTGCGGGAAGCCGGAGGCGGGCCAATGTGGAGATGCTCCTGACCAGGGCCTCGGACTTCGAGAACACCAGCTATTTCGGCCTCTTCCACTTCATCCGCTACATGGAGCAGCTGGAGAGATACGACGTGGACTACGGCGGGGCGGAGCTCCTGGACGAAAATGCGGACGTAGTGCGCATCATGAGCATCCACAAGAGCAAAGGGCTGGAATTTCCCGTCACCTTCGTGGCGGGCCTGAGCAAGCGGTTCAACATGCAGGATGTGAACCAGTCCATGATTCTGGACATGGACATGGGCCTGGGCACGGACTTTGTGGATCCAGGCAGACGCGTCCGCAACAGGACCCTGCGGCGTATGGCCCTGGCGGGGAAGCTGCGGGAGGAGAGCCTGTCCGAGGAGCTGCGGCTGCTCTATGTGGCCATGACCAGGGCCAGGGAGAAGCTGATCCTCACAGGCGTGACGGAACATGCGCAGGAAAGCTGGGAGCAGGTCAGGGAGGCAGGTCATGAGAGGCTGACCTATCTGGATTTCATGGAGGCGGGAAGCTTCCTGGATTTCCTGCTGCCCGTCCTGCCGCATACCTGTGTACAGGTAACCGTACAGGAACAGGTGCGGGAGGAGACGGAAGAGATCAGGGAGCAGATTCAGCTTTACCAGAAGAAAGAGGCCCTGGAGCGGGCGGAGCAGTTCGCGGACCAGGAGGCGGGAAGACGGCTGGCCGAAAGGCTGAACGCGGTCTATCCTTATGCCGTATTGTCGGATCTGTACACGAAGACGACTGTGTCCGAATTAAAGATTGCCGCCATGGCAGACCGGGACGAGGCGGCGTTCCATGCCTTTGAGGAGAAGGAGGTCCAGCCCTACATTCCGCAGTTCCGCAGAGGCGAGGAGAAGATCAGCGGCGCGGTCCGCGGCAACGCCTATCACAGGGTCATGGAGCTCCTGGACTTCCAGGCGGTGCTGGGGGCTGCCTTGGATGGGGACAAGGCAGGCGGGACGGCCGCGGGCGAGGCACGGGAAGCCGCGCCGGGGAGCGGAAGGCCCGGAGAAGTTCTGCTTCAGGCGCAGAATCCTGCCGGGGCAGGGGAGCCTGCGGAGATTCCCGGAGGCGTATCGTGTCCGGAAACCTACGAGGCGTACAGACAGAGCCTGCGCCCGGAGAGGCTCGCCGCGGTTCTGCGGGCCTTTCTGGAGGCAGAGGCGGAGAGCGGACGCCTCTCCGTGGAATATCTCCAGGCAGTGCGGCAGCGGAAAATCGAGAATTTCCTGCAATCCCCCCTGGCCTGGCGCATGTGGCTGGCCCAGCGCCGGGGCGGCCTGTACCGGGAGCAGCCCTTCGTGCTGGGCATAGACGCCCGCCGCCTGAAAAGCGACTTCCCGGAGACGGAGACCGTGCTGATCCAGGGAATCATAGACGTGTTCTTCGAGGAGGAGGACGGAATCGTCCTGCTTGACTACAAGACTGACGCCATATCCTCCATGAAGGAGCTCTGGAACCGCTATGAGACCCAGTTGGACTATTACCAGGAGGCTGTCCGGAAGCTGTCCGGGAAGCCCGTGAAGGAGAGGATACTGTATTCGTTCTATCTGGAGACGTATTAGCGGAGAAATGTTGATGGGAAGGGACATCATTATTAAAAAAGACATAAAAGGCAAAAGAGTCGCAGTCATAAATAATATCCATTTTGCGGGAAAACGCATGGTCGACTGGGATAATGTAAAAGAATATCTGAAAGCTTTTGTGGGAGAAAATCATAGGGTAGAAGATACAGATGACATCATATACATAGGGAAGGATTTGCCGAATGAATTCACGGGCTCTCTGTATACTTATAAACTTAAAGGAGCTGTAGCGAAAGCGAAGGCCAATGCGGCGCAGGGGCTCCCTGAAATAATAAGGATTGCCGCCCACAGACATTTCCGCGAGAATAACAGCGAAAAGCATTACAGAAACGCGGCATTGGGATGGTATCGATATGACTCCAGGTTCGCCCTCCCGGTCTATCGTGAGGATGGCGGGATTGAGCGGTATAACGCTTTCCATGCTTCCTTGATTGTGCGTCACGATGAAAACGGGAAAATGTACCTGTATGACATGATTGACATAAAAAAAGAAACAGGCAACCCGCTTGAGCTATAAAAGCTGTATGCGACACAAAACCCGCTTCTCTTTTTATTATTTTATGCTGAGAGGAAATGTTTGTCAAGAGGCAAATTCAGGAAAGAGCCTCCTCCGGAAAATAAATCCCATACCACACCAGGAACGCATACACAGCCCAGAGCTTCCGGTTGGTGTTCCCCCTGCCGAAGCCCCTCCCGGCCAGCAGCTCGTCCAGGGCCTCCCGGTGGAAGAACTTCTTCGCCGCCTTTGAGCCGAAGGCTTTCCGGACAGCCGCCTCCCCCATCTCGGAGGTGAGGAAATGCCCCAGGGGAACCGGGAAGCCCAGCTTCTTTCGGTCAGAGCTCTTCTCGGGCAGATGGAGCCTTGCCACTTTCCGGAACAGATATTTCGATATCTGCCCTTTTTGCTTGTATTTCGCGGGCAGGCACCGGGCCACCCGGAAGACCTCCCTGTCCAGGTAGGGCACCCGCAGCTCCAGGGAATGGGCCATGCTCATCCTGTCCGCCTTCTGCAGGATGTCCCCGGGAAGCCAGTGGAGCAGGTCTATGTACTGCATGCGGCTGGCTTCGTCCAGGCTGTCGGCATCCCGATAGTCCCTCTCCAGAAGGGCCTGGGGAGAGGGTGCCCCTGTGCTGCACTTGAGGAGCTTCTCCCGCTCCTTCGCGGTGAAAAGATTGGCGTTGCCGATAAAACGTTCCTCCAGTGACATGGCGCCGCGCATCAGGAAGCTCCGCCCCCTGACATTGGGAAGTCCGGAGGCCATCCGGGCGATTCCCCTGCGAACCGCTCTGGGGAGCTTCTGGTACAGATGCAGGGAGTGGGGCTCGCAGTAGATGCAGTAGCCACCGAAGAGCTCGTCCGCGCCCTCCCCGGACACCACCACCCGCACATGCCGGGCGGCCTCCCTGGACAGGAAGTACAGGGCTACCGCGGAGGAATCCCCGGAGGGCTCGTCCATATGGTACAGCACCTCCGGCACGGCCTCCCAGAACTCCTTCTCGGAGATCCGCTTGTTGTGCTGCTCCAGCTGCAGCTCTTCCGCCAGCTCCCTGGCCAGGGGGATTTCATTGTAGTATCCGTCCTCCTTGCCGTAGCCCACGGTGAAGGTCTTGCTTCCGGTAAACTCCGCGGCGATCAGGCCGGAGTCCACGCCGCCGGACAGAAATGTCCCCACCTCCACGTCCGCTATCATATGGGCCTTCACGGAATTCCCGATGGCTGCGTCCAGCCGGTCCATCCATTCCTCCTCCGATGCCCCTTTCCCCCGTCCGGCCTGTTCCGGCGCGAGCATGGGCAGGAAATAACGCTTTGGCGATAGCTCCGTATCGCCCTTGTGATAAACAAGGAAATGTCCGGGCAGCAGCTGGCGGATGCCCTGGAAGAAGGTCTTCTCCAGAACGGAATACTGGAAGGAGAGATACTGCTCCAGGGCCTCGGGATTGAACCGCTTTTCATAGGCCGGATGGGGCAGGATGCCCTTGATTTCCGAGGCGAAGATGAAGCTGCCCTCCGGGTTGCCCGCCGAGACGGTATAGTAAAATGGCTTTATCCCGAAGGGATCCCTGGCCGCGAAGAGGGTCTGATTCCGTTCGTCCCAGATGGCAAAGGCGAACATGCCCCGCAGGCGCTCAGGGAGCTTCTCGCCCCACTCCTCGTACCCATGGAGCAGCACCTCCGAGTCCCCCTGGCTGGAGAAACGGTGCCCGGCGGACAGGAGCTCCAGCCGAAGCTCCTGATAATTATAGATTTCCCCGTTGAACACCAGCACCTTGTCCCCGGTTTCGTTCACCATGGGCTGGACGCTGCCGCCCGGGTCGATGATGGCAAGCCGCCTGAAGCCGAAAGCCGCGCTATCTGAAATCCAGCTTTTCCCCTGGTCAGGCCCCCTGTGGATCAGCGCCGCCATCATGGCCTCCAGAATCTCCTTTTTGGGGGGGTTGTCTTTTTCTATGAATCCGCATATTCCGCACATAATCCATACTCCTTTGTCTTTCCGGTAGTCTCTCGTGGTATGGATTTCAGTTTAGCGGAGGGCTGTTTCTTATTGACAGCATTTCTGTATCAAATTTGTTTCAACTTGTAAACAGTTTGCGCCGGGGCGGGCGGGAGCCGTGCCTACAGCTCCAGGAGGATGCACTTTCTGCGGGCCATGTCCATCTCCTCGTAGGTCTCCAGCAGGATCCGGCCTGTGTCCTCGTCGTATTCCAGGCTGATGAGGTTCTGGAGGCTTTTGTACAGTAGGTGCCCTTCCGAAGAGCCTGCCGGATACAGATACAGGTCTGCGGACAGGATGCCCCAATAGTCCTGCATGGCCACCGGGAGGCAGTACTCCTGGGAGTACTGCTCGGAGTTGCGGGTGCTCTGCATGAGGTCTTCCCCGGCCCCTTGCGAGAGATCCTCCCTGGTTTCCTGCACCAGCGCCGCCAGGATGTCCCCGCCGGACAGAGGCAGGAAGTCCCAGACAAGTCCCGGGAACTCCATGACGGTCTCCGGCGCCTCGGGTCGGAGCATGTCGGTGCCGCAGAGGGTGGAGGGATCCGAAAGATAACGAACCACGCATCCGTCTTCGGAATATCGATATATCGGATAGGGAGTCTCCTGATAGTTGGACAGAAGCAGCTCGGCATGCAGCAAATACGACGACGCCTCGGCATCCGCGTCCAGGAGGGACGGGAGGGGCGAAGGACTTTCTCCCGGGGCGAAGCAGTCCCTGCTGACATGGAGGGAGCCGTCGCTCACCCTGGCCAGGCTGATCAGTCCGGGGTCATCGCCGCTGTCATAGAGAGCCGCGTCCCACAGCCAGCCGACGGTGTCTGAGCCGGCATCGTCCTGCTTGGACGTGTAGAGCACCCGGTCCGGCGCAAGCAGCCTGGATTCGGTCTGCGCTATGGCCCAGCTCTCCTCCGCCTTCGACGGTGCCTGCCCGCAGTCGTATATGGGGACGAGGCGTGTGGAGGCCGTGGAATTCGCGCAGGCGTCGAAGGTCACCCATCTGCCGGTGGGGGAAAAGGAGCCACGGCACACAGCCGGGAGGTTCGCTGTGCCCTCATACAGGGTCAGGGGCTTTGCCTGGCCCAGCGTATACAGCCGGATTGTGAGCCTGTCCAGGGAGACGGATCGGAAGTAGGCCAGAACCTGCTTCCCGTCAGGGGAGGCCAGAAGCCTTTCTATATACATATCTTCCTCCAGCTCCCCTTGGGAGGGGCTGTCCCAGCCATCCCATGTCTCAAAAAAGTCCCCCATCCGGTCATGGAAGCCGTATCTGTAGTCGATTTGCCTGTATTCCAGCATGCCGTCCGTACCCTCTCCGTCCAGGGAGAGGATGTGGATCTCATTGTCGCCGCAGCCCGACAGGAAGGCGCTTTTGCCCAGCTGGCCCAGGGTGCGGTAGGTATAGGTATAGATTTTCTTCACGGTGAAGTCCCTGGCTACGGCCTCCGTCTCCGCCTGGTCTCCGGAGGGGGAGGCCTGGGGCAGCAGCATGGTCTTTTCCTCCGGCGCGCACCCGGCAAGCAGCAGGGAAACGGCCAGGAGCATGGCCGTGGTAAAAAGCATGGCCGATATCCGGAGCAGGGGGGGCATGAAGGTGGGCATGCCGCGATGCGCCTTATGGCGATGCGCCTCAGGGCGATGCGCTCTGCCGCGAGGCCAGCCTGGGCACCGGGGATTTCCTGGTTTTCGGATTTTTTGCTTGATATGCCTGTTGTGCGTCATGGTCTTCTGCCTTTTCTTCCTGTGGATTCCTGGCCGCCTGGCTCCAGTCCTCCCGATTCCCGTCCGCATCGGGAATTTCCTTCAGACGAATATAAAATGTGGTATGGTCGTTCCCGCTGCTCTTCACGCCGATGAGGCCGTCATGCTCCTCCATGATTTTCCGGCAGATGGAGAGCCCCAGGCCGGAGCTACCCTGCTCCCTGGACTTGAGCTTGTCCACCCGGTAGAAGGGCTCGAAGATCCGCTCCTGCTCTTCGAGGGAGAGGCCTTTTCCCTGATTGCGGACGAAGAGCCATACATAGCCTTTACGCCTGGATCCGCTTAAGAGGATGGGAGTATGGCTGTCCCCGTACTTGATAGCGTTGTCCACCAGGTTGACCAGGACCTGGCGCAGCCTTTCCTCCACGCCCATGGCCCAGAGGGGGTCGGGGAAATCCGTCTCGATTCGCATCTCGTACCGTCTGGCCTTGATTTCCAGGGCTCCGGCCACGCTGCCTGCCATGCCGGCCAGCTCCACGGGCCGCATTTCCATATAGATGCCCTTGTCGGACATTTCCAGGAGCTGCAGCACCATCCGGTGCATCCTTGTGCTCTCCTGGAGAATCTGGCTTAAGCCCTGGCTGGTGAGCTTCGGATCCGCCCCCCGGTCCGCCTCCATGAGCTGGGCGTAGCCCTGGATGGTGGTCAGGGGGGTCTTCAGCTCATGGGTCATGTTGTTGTAGAATTCCTGCCTGCTGCCTAAGAGGGATACGATTTGCTCCTTGTCCGCCTGCATCTTCTCAAGCTGGGAGCCGATGGTTTCCAGCATCACGCTGAAGTTACGGGACAGCTCGCCCACCTCGTCCCTGCGCCCGGAGTCCGCCAGCTGGGCCAGCATCTGCATGTCCACCTGCCCTTTGGAGAGGTCGCGCACCACCTGGCGGGTGATTTCCGTCAGCTTCCCCACGGGCACCAATAGTCTGCCTAGGAAGAAGGCCAGCAGCAGGAATATCAGGGCGTACACGGCGGCGGTGATCTGATAGATCATCTGCTCGTTTTGCCTGATCTGGAGGTAGAGCCTGGAGGTGTCCATCCGGTAGCGGATGATGCCGATGGTGTGGTCCTCGATGGTCACGGGCATGGAGAAATAGACCAGCATAGTGTCCGCGTCCGGGTAGGTAAGGGTAAAAGCGGCATTGCCCTCCATGGCGGCGGCCAGGTCCGTGCCCGCCGGGTCCTCCTGCACCTGCCTGCTGCCGCTTAGATATTGCCCTTTCGTGTCCAGCACGCTCATGGCCTGGCCTCCCAGGACGCGCAGCTCTTGGACGATGTCCTCCGCAATCTGCCGGAAGCCCTCCTCGTCATTGTTGGCGCCGTGGAGCATCAAAAGCTGCCGGATATAGACCAGGGTGTTCTCCTGCTGGCCTGTGAGCTCCCGCACGATTTGGGCCTCCAGGCTCTGCCAGAGCTTCGCGTGGATGCCGCTGCTGAGGATTCCGCCTCCTGCCAGGAACAGCGCCAGGATGATGAGCAGCATCTGCCGCCTCATGCCCAGCCGGACGGGCCCCTTACTGCGGGACATACTTGTACCCCACGCCGAAGACCGTCACCAGCATGCCGTCCAGCTCCGCTTTCTTGCGGATGCGCTGGACATGGATGTCCACAGTCCTGGTATCTCCCACGAAATCATAGCCCCATATCTGGTCCAGCAGGGCGGTCCTGGTGAACACCTGGCGGGGGTGCTTTAAGAAGCAGATGAGCAGCTCGTATTCCTTGGGGGTCAGGCTCACCAGCTCGCCGCGGCTGTAGACGCTGTGCTCCCGCTCCTTTACGGTGAGATGCCCGCAGACCAGGGGCTCCTCGTCCGCCTCGGTCCTCGCCCTGTCCAACCGGCGCAGGATGGTGCGGACTCTGGCCACCACCTCCCGCAGGTCGAAGGGCTTGGTGATGTAATCGTCCGCCCCGGACTCCAGGCCGTAGAGCTTGTCCTCCACGCTCCCCCTGGCGGTGAGCATGATGATGGGTATCCGGTACTGCTCCGTGAGCATCCGGCATACGTCCACGCCGTTTATGTCCGGCAGCATCCAGTCCAGGAGCACCAGGTCCGGGGGCTCCTGGCAGGCCATGGCGAAGCCCTCCGCGCCCGTGTAGGCGCAGCGCACCGCGAAGCCTTCCTTCTCAAAGCCGTATTTCAGGATGTCCGCGATGGGTTTTTCATCCTCGATGACCAATATTTTCCTGTCTTCCATCCATTGTCCCTCACAATACTGTATGCCCGGGTCTTAAGGCAGCATATTATCTATATTTTATAGGATAAGTATAACGCGGATGTCTCCGAATTGTAAAGAATATGTATCCGATTCCCACAAAAGGCCGTACAGGGTAAAAGAAGGTTTTTGGAATCATTGATTAATTAACGGTAGACGGTGATGGACAGACCATGGTAAAATAAGGTTAAGCTACAGACATTGCCCGCTCCTGGCGATGATTTTCATAGAAAAGGACTTAACATACATGTATGAGGAACAAAGATTTCTGGCGGACGAGATAACGAAGTTCCGATTTTCGGGCCAACCAGATGAGGCCATTGCGATATGCCGACAAGCCATGCTGCAGTTTCCTGAAAATAGTTTCTTTCCTAAACTAGAGGGGGATATCTGCCGGCAATACAAAAAATTCCCCCAGGCCGCACAGGCCTATCTGAAAATGCTGCTGTTGTTGCGGTCAGACCAGTTCTCGATTTTTGCGTCGGCTTACGATAATTTGACAAAAAGTGCGCCTAAGGAGGTCATGAGCTCTTTCCTGGAAGATATCAGGGAACTGCTGAACAGCGCATGCCTGTCCGAAGAGTTTGAGAGGAACCTGTACACCCTGTTGGGCAGCCAGCTCGCTGTAGATAAAGAGTTCCTCATCTTTGCGAAGCAGGCAGAGAATGACATTAATTTTGAACTTATAAAAGGCCAAATCGACATATGGGACGCGACACAGGATATTGCCAGGGTGGAAGCGCTCGCGACAATCAAGCTGAATACAAAAAGAAAGACGAATAGCAGCAGAATCGATGCATTACTGATTCAAAGACTGGAAAAACTGAAAAGGTACGATTTGGCGTTAGCCCTGATTGCGAAGACCCAGAAGCCTTATCAGAATAAGCTTATCCTTGCATCGATGCTGAGGATTTGCCGAAAAAAAGGGGACTATTCTTTTGCGGAAGCAGAATTGAGCATCGATGATGAATTTATTGAGAAGTCCAGTTTTAACATTCAATATGAGTTGGTATACTATTTTCAGAGAAAGGGCGATGATAAGGGGCTGGAAAAAACGTTAAAGCTGATGCGCAGCAATAGTGCTACTAGCAGCATTCCCATTGCGCGCACCCTGTACAATTTCTACCTGAGCCTGAACCGGTTTGAGGACGCGCAGAGCATCTACAAGCATATTCTGCACCTGGAACAGAATCGGGCGCCGGATTATGAGCAGCGAAATAAAAGGCGGGTCGGCATAACTCCTTCCCGCAGCGAAGAGCAGATGGAATCCGAGCAGGCTGTCTGGCAGCGGATGAAGGAGCTGGTTTCCGAACAGGAGCATACGCGCCAAATGATTGCCCTGCGCGATCTCCTCAAAGGATTTTCCCACGAACTGGGACAACCGATTACGAATGTCCGCTATGCCGTACAGCTCTACCAGAAAAAGATGCAGAAGAATCTGGACACGCCGGAAGCGCTACAGGACCTGCTGTCCAATATCCTGCTCCAGACGAATCGGATTGGGCTGCTATTGTCCAGATTCAGCCCCATTGTCTCCCCCAAAAACGAGTCGGAGGAGTTCAGTGTCAGGGGGTGCGCTGAAAGGGTGCTTGCCGATTTGGAGACCAGGCTGCGGGGACAGAACATCACCTGTGAAATCGAGGGGCCGCCTGATTTTATCCTGTCGGGAGACCAGGTGCAGTTTTCCCAGGTGTTCTATAATCTTATCCTGAACGCCATGCAGGCCATTGGAAAAGACGGGCATATCACTGTCAGTATTTCTGTATCCAATGACAATGGCCTCACGATAGTATTTGCGGACGATGGGCCGGGCATCCCGGAGGAGAACTTCCAGAAGATATTCGAACCTTTTTTCTCCACCAAAGACCCCACCTCGGGAAACGGCGGGGAGGGCCTGGGCCTGTATATCGTCTGGAATATCCTTAAGATGTTCGGCGGCAGGATTCAGTTAGACAGAAGCTACCGTTCAGGCACGAAATTTTTGATTCAGATTCAACAGAAAAAGGAGGGACACAGGAATGAGTCTGGTACTGATTATTGAGGATGAACCCGCAACTGCCGCTCCCGTTAAGGAGGCTCTGGAAATAGAAGGCATACAGGCGGACATCGCGGGCAGCGGTAATGCAGGCCTGGAGATGTTTCGGGAAAAAGCGTATGATCTGATTCTTCTGGACTTGAAATTGCCGGGGCTGTCAGGCGAGGAGGTCCTGAACTCGATTCGCAAGGAGAATCCTTTTGTCACTGTCATTGTATATACGAATTACAGCGACTTCGCCGACATTAAGAAGCTGACTAATATAGGGATAGACGGCTATATCAATAAAGGGCCGGAGGCCGACCTGGACGAGTTGATAGATATGATCAAGAGTAAGCTGGCTCCCATAGACGGCGACGCAATCGACGTGCTGTTCCGGGAATTCCCGAATGAATGAGGTTGTCGCCAGAGAATTGTCCGGAAAAGCGAAGGAGAATATGGAAATGCGGAAAGAGTACCTGCTGGATACAAATGCATATTATAATCTTCTAAAGGAAGCGAGGGCGCAGCAGAAAGGGGGCTCGGCCTTTTCTGCGGAAATAAGTACGCTTATGAGCGGCAGCCTGTTCATCTCCACGATTACGAAAATCGAGATTGTGTCTGTCCTCGGGAAATACGCCAGGGGAAGCAGCGGAGGCTTCCAGAGATGCACGCGATGTATTTCCAGGACAGGAGAAGCCTGCCAGAACCAGTGGTACACCGCGCCCAGGGCCCGATGGAACAGGCGCGAGATCGGTGGCTGGCAGAGGTTGATACAGGAGACCATATCAGGGGCATCTTCCCTGATAACGGTGGGCATTCTGCCGTTTGATGATAAGACGATTCAGACGGCAGAGCGTTTGATCGTCCATGCGCTGGTACATAATTTTGCTTCAATGGATGCCATGATTGCGGCAACGGCAATGGAAGCGGCAGCGGACGGGCGGGAGATGACGGTGGTGACATCCGATAAAGGCTTAAAGGCATGTCTGTCGAAAGCGGGCATTGCCAGTTGGGATGCTTTCCGGGCAGGTGTGGGGGCAGCTCCATAGGGAACCTTTTACAGGGATGCATGGAAAGAGACTTGACATTTCCCACTCCATAGCATATACTCTAATGAGAATGATTCTCAAATAAGCATCGGGAGGGATGGAAAATGGCGGATATGATCATCATTGCGGCTCTGGCGGCGGCCGTATTCTTTATTCTCCGCGGCCAACTGAGGAGGCTGCGCAGCGGACAGTGCGCGGGAGGCTGCGCCGGATGCTCTGCCGGGGGTTCGGGCTGTATGGGCTGCGGCGGCAGTTGCGGAAGCCGTGGAGGATGCGCGGGAGGCTGTGCGGCCTGTGCACCGGAGGAGGGGGCTGAGTGAGCCGGTTTTCAGGGGCGTATTTTTTTCACGCCCTTTTTTCATTTTTGTCTTTCCCTGAAAAGAGGAATATGCTATACTGAAAGCTGAGAGCGGAAAGCATGAACCGGGAGTGAGTATGTCAGGACGAAATAGATTGGGAGATCATATTTCGAAAGATGAATTTTCAGCAACAGATGTACGGAAGGATGACATATCGGAGGACAGGGCGGAAGAGGCGGCAAAGAGGGCAGCAAAAAAGACGGTAAAAAAGGAACCGAAGCATGGCGGAAAGGGCAATGCGGCGGTGCACAGGATGTGGACGGCGGTGTGGATGCTGCTGTGCGCCGTTCTCCTGATTCAGATATGGGGCCTGAACCAGAGGATAGAGGTCCTGAAGGAGAGGATGGACAGACTGGCCCGGATCGCGGCGCAGCAGCAGGACAGGCTGGAAGAACTGACTGAAGGGCCGGGACAGGATGGGGCCCATGGCACGAACGGCGCGCCGGGAGAGGACGGCCGGACAGATGCCGCCCAGGTCAGCGGCCAGGGGATTGTAGGCAGCCAGGGATTTGACCAGAACGGTCAAAAGAACGGTCCCGGCGGCCAGGCATCCGCTTCCAGAGAACCGGATGCGGCCCACAAGGTCTACCTGACCTTCGACGACGGCCCCAGCGCCAATACGGATGAGATTCTGGACATCCTGGACAGGTACGGCGTGAAGGCCACCTTTTTCGTAGTGGGGAGGGAGGGCAGCCAGGCGGAGGACGCCCTGCGGCGGATTGTGGAGGAGGGGCATACTCTGGGGATGCATTCCTATACCCACGATTATGACCAGATATATGAATCCGTGGAGAGCTTCGCGGAGGATTTTGAGAAGGCCCGGGACTATCTCTACGAGGTCACCGGGGTGGAGAGCACGGTCTACAGATTCCCGGGAGGGAGCTCCAATGCCGTCAGCCACATCGACATGCGGGAGTTCGCGGAATACCTGGACAGCCAGGAGATTCGCTTCTTCGACTGGAACATCTCATCCGGGGACGGGGGAAGCTTCCTGGTTCCCGTGGAGATGCTGATAGAGAACTGCACCGCCACCATCAAAGACCACGGCACCTCCGTCGTGCTGATGCATGACGGGACGGCGAAGTCCACCACGCTGGAGGCGCTGCCGGAGATCATCGAGACGATCCAGGCCATGGAGGACACAGTGCTCCTGCCGATTACGGACGAGACCTCTGTAGTCCAGCATATACAGTGGAAGAGTGAAGGACAGGAAGCATCCGATTATAACAGGTAACGACGGAAAATGGGGAGACAGGCATATGCCTGCCAGATAGAGCAACGGGAAAGGATGTGGTGACAACGCAGAGGATACTATTGAAACTGAGCGGGGAAGCCCTTGCGGGCCGGAAGAAGACCGGATTTGACGAGGAGACGGTGAGAGGGGTGGCCCTGCAGGTAAAGGAGCTTGTGGACAGCGGCATACAGGTGGGCATCGTCATCGGCGGCGGCAATTTCTGGAGAGGCAGGACCAGCGAGAATATCGACCGCACCAAGGCGGATCAGATCGGGATGCTGGCCACGGTGATGAACTGCATTTACGTGTCGGAGATCTTCCGCTCCACGGGGATGGGGACCAACATCCTGACCCCCTTCGCATGCGGCTCCTTCACAGAGCTTTTTTCCAAGGACAGGGCAGTGGAATGCTTCTCGCAGGGGCGGGTGGTGTTCTTTGCGGGCGGCACGGGACATCCTTATTTTTCCACGGATACGGGCGTGGTGCTGCGGGCCATCGAGGTGGAGGCGGATGTGATCCTGCTGGCCAAGTCCATCGACGGGGTGTACGATGACGATCCCGAGGTGAATCCGGAGGCGAAGAAATACAGCGAGGTGACCATAGACGAGGTCATCGCGAAGAATCTCCATGTGGTGGACATGACCGCATCCATCCTGGCGCGGGACAACAAGGTGAACATGTGGGTCTTCGGGCTGAATGAGGAGAACAGCATCGTGAATACCCTGAAAGGGAATTTCAACGGCACGAAAGTGTCGGTATAAAAGGCGAAGAAGGAGAGGACGAAAATATGGACAGCAGGCTACAGGCATACGAAGACAGGATGAAAAAGGCGATCGAGTTTCTGGAGGGGGACTACAACGGTATCCGCGCGGGCCGGGCGAATCCCCATATCCTGGACAAGCTGCGGGTGGACTACTACGGCACGCCCACGCCCATCCAGCAGGTGGGCAATGTCACCGTGCCGGAAGCGCGGGTCATCCAGATCGCGCCCTGGGAGAAGTCTCTGATCAAAGCGATTGAGAAGGCCATCCTCACATCCGATATCGGCATCAACCCGTCCAATGACGGCAGCGTGATCCGCCTGGTATTCCCGGAGCTCACAGAGGAGCGCAGAAAGGATTTGGCGAAGGATGTCAGGAAGAAGGCGGAGGAGAGCAAGGTGGCCATCCGCAATATCCGCAGGGACGGCAACGACGCGCTGAAGAAGCTGGGCAAGGCCGATACCTCCGAGGACGAGGTGAAGCAGTTGGAGGATCAGCTCCAGAAGCTGACGGACAAGTATATCAAGGAAGTGGATGCCCTGATGGAGAAGAAGTCCAAGGAGATCATGACCGTTTAGCGGGGCTTTCGGGAAAAGGAATATATGCGGGGGAGCGGAAGAGGACATCTGTTCCCCCTTGCTTTATTGCATGTGCAAATCCGGACAGAAAATAACGATTTGCCGGTTTCCGGCGGGCTTGCGGGCAGACGGACGGGCAGATAGGAGCGGAAATGGGCGAAGAACTGAGAATGCCGCGGCATGTGGCGATTATTTTGGACGGGAACGGCAGATGGGCCAGGGCCAAGGGGATGCCCCGCAACTACGGCCATGTCCAGGGGGCGAAGACTGTGGAGACCATCTGCGAGGAGGCCTACCGGATGGGGATACAGTACCTGACTGTGTACGCTTTCTCCACGGAGAACTGGAACCGGCCCCGGGACGAGGTGGACGCGCTGATGAAGCTTCTGCGGGGCTATATGAAGACCTGCCTGAAGACCGCGGAGAAGAACCGTATGTGCGTCAGGGTGCTGGGGGAGAAGTCCCGGCTGGACGCGGACATCCGGAGCAGGATCGCGGAGCTGGAGGAGGCCACGAAATCCAATGACGGCCTGCACTTCCAGATAGCCATCAACTACGGGGGCAGGGATGAGATCGTCAGGGCCGCCAGGCGGATGGCGGAGGCGGTGTCCGAAGGGCGGCTGCGGCCGGAGGAGATTACCCAGGATACGGTGGGCGGCTATCTGGATACGGCGGGGATACCGGAGCCCGATCTCCTGATCCGCACCTGCAACGAGCAGCGGATCTCCAATTTCCTGCTGTGGCAGCTCGCCTATACGGAATTTTATTTCACGCCGGTTCTGTGGCCGGATTTCACGAAAGAAGAATTGATAAAAGCCGTGGAGGCATATAATCATAGAGACAGGAAGTTCGGCGGGCTGAAAGAGAGATGAGAGGGGCCTCCAGGCTGCGAAGCCCGGGCAGCAGACAGCCGGACAGGGATAGGGGGATGAACGTATGTTTGTGACCAGATTGGCGAGCGGAGTGGTGTTGCTGATCATCGCGATCGGCTCCATGAGCTATGGGGGATGGGCGCTTGCGGCGATTCTGTGCGGCGTCTCGCTGGTGGGCTTCCGGGAGCTGACGAAGGCGCTGGGGTGCGCCGGAGGCGGTAAGGGGAGCTGCGCCGCCGCGCCGAATGGGCTGGAATGGGTCGGGATGGCGGGAATCCTGGCGTATTATCTGTTGCTGTACCTCTCGGCGGGGGATACCTTTCTGCTGATGTGCATCGTGGGGACATTCCTGGCAGAGATGTTCGTCTATGTGCTGGCCTTCCCCCGATACAACGCGGGGCAGACCATGGCGGCGGTGTTCTCCTTCCTCTACGCGCCTGTGCTCCTGTCCTTCGTCTACCAGACCAGGATGGCGCCCCAGGGCATCTATATGGTGTGGATGATCCTGATCAGCTCCTGGGGGTGCGACACCTGTGCCTACGCGGTGGGGAAGCTCATCGGCAGGAAGAAGATATTCCCCGTCCTGAGCCCCAAGAAGTCTCTGGAGGGCTGCATCGGCGGCGTGCTGGGGACGGCGCTGATCGGATGGCTGTACGGGTACTTCTTCGTGGGGAAGGCATTCCCGGACAGGCGCGTCGCCTGGGCGATCGCGGCGATCTGCGGCGCGGGGGCAGTGATGAGCATGGTGGGGGATCTGGCGGCCTCCGCGATCAAGCGCAACCATGACATCAAGGACTACGGCAAGCTGATACCGGGACATGGCGGGATCATGGACAGGTTCGACAGCATGATCGTGACCGCGCCCATGACCTACTTTTTGACGATACTGCTGCTATAGGGCTGAGGTGGGGGCGGGGATTCCGGATTTTGGCCCGGGCTGAGCCGGCGGCATGGCAGCAGAGCCTGTAGGCTGTACGACTGGGAAGGCACAGGGGGCGTCGCGTGCGCCGGGGAGAGAGATATGGCGGCAGGGGATGGATGCCATGGCCCGGCTCCGGGCAGAGTGCGGCCTATGGTGGCTTGGTTTCTGAACTCGGTGACAGATTGAACGGAAAGATGAATGCATTATAATGATATAACGACAGGATTTCGGAAAGGCACAGGATGACGATGAAAAAGATAGCAATACTGGGTTCTACCGGCTCTATCGGCACCCAGACGCTGGAAATTGTGCGCGGGAACCAGGGGCTGCAGGTGGTGGCGCTGGCGGCGGGCAGCAGCGTGGAGAAGATGGAGGCCCAGATCAGGGAGTTCCGCCCGATGAAGGCCTGCATGTGGTCGGAGGAAGCGGCAGCGGACCTGCGGGCCAGGGTGGCGGATCTGGACGTGGAAGTCCTGGCTGGCATGGAGGGGCTTCTGGAAATTGCGGTTTTGCCGGAAAGCCAGGTATTGGTTACGGCCATTGTGGGGATGATTGGTATCAGGCCCACCATCGCGGCCATCCAGGCGGGAAAGGACATCGCCCTGGCCAACAAGGAGACTCTGGTCACGGCCGGGCATATCATCATGCCCCTGGCCCAGCGGTGCGGCGTGGCCATCCTGCCTGTGGACAGCGAGCACAGCGCCATCTTCCAGTCCCTGAACGGAGAGGTGGCGGACAGGAGCGGGCAGCGGGCCGGACTGTATGAAAAGGCGGGCATCGAGAAGATACTGCTGACCGCCTCCGGAGGCCCTTTCCGGGGGAGGACAAGGGAGCAGCTGCGGGGTATGCGGGCGGCGGATGCCCTGAAGCACCCCAACTGGTCCATGGGGCCCAAGGTCACCATCGACTCCTCCACCCTGGTGAACAAGGGGCTGGAGGTCATGGAGGCGAAATGGCTCTTCGGCGTGGGGCTGGACCGGATTCAGGTAGTGATCCATCCCCAGAGCATCATCCACTCGGCGGTACAGTATGTGGACGGCGCGATCATCGCCCAGATGGGGGTGCCGGACATGAAGCTGCCCATCCAGTATGCCCTTTTCTATCCGGAGAGGCGGCCCATGGAGGGCCAGCGGGTAGATTTGTTCCGGCTGGGGCAGCTCACCTTTGAAAAGCCGGACACGGACACCTTCCCGGGCCTCGCCCTGGCCTATCGGGCGGCGGAGGCGGGAGGCAGCATGCCCACGGTGTACAACGCGGCCAACGAGAAGGCGGTGGAGCTGTTCCTGAAGGGGGAACTGTCTTACCTGGGGATAGCGGAGCTGATAGAGGAGGCCATGGGGAGGCATAAGGTGATCCCGGATCCCACCGTGGAGGAAATCCTGGAGACAGAGCAGGAGACATACGCCTGCGTCATGGAAGGGAAAGGGAAGCAGGGCTGAGGGCAGCCCGGGACAAAAAGAGGTATGGTTAGGAAGGATTGACGGATAAATGATGACTTTGATATTGTTCATTGTGATATTCGGGGTGGTGGTGATCGCCCATGAATTCGGGCATTTCCTGTTGGCCAAGGCAAACGGCATCCATGTGGTGGAGTTCGCTGTAGGCATGGGGCCCACCCTTGCAGCCTTTCACAAGAAAGGGACGAAATATTCGCTGAAGCTGTTCCCCATCGGCGGCGCGTGCATGTTCGAGGGGGAGGACGGGCTGATGACGAAGGAGGGGGAGGACAGCGAAGGGTCTTTCCTGAACGCCAGCGTCTGGGGCAGGATCTCCACGATCGTGGCAGGGCCGTTCTTCAACTTCATCCTGGCGTTCATCATCGCCTTCATCATGGTGAACATGAAGGACATCATCGCCATACGCGACCCCATCGCCACCCAGGTGGCGGAGGGAGGCGGCGCGGAGGCGGCAGGCCTTCAGGACGGCGACCGCATCATCTCCATCGATGGGGAGAAACTCTACCTGTACCAGGAGATTTCCCTCTATATGCAGGCGTCCTATTCGGGCGGCGATGTGGAGGTGGTCTATGAGCGGGACGGCCAGCGGCACACGGCCATGGTGACGCCCCAGTACGATGAAGCGTCAGGAATCTATCTGCTGGGCGTCATGAACGCGGACTTCCGGGAGCTGAAGGGGATAGAGACAATCAAGTACGCCTGGTATGAGATGCGGTATTCCGTGAAGGCCACCTACAAGAGCCTGGGGATGATATTCCGGGGCCGGGTGAGCCGCCAGGACGTGGCGGGGCCCGTGGGCATCGCGGTGAACGTGGTGGGCAAGACCTACGATACGGCCAAGGAATACGGCTGGCAGAGCGTGCTCCTGAGCATGCTGAACATCACGCTGATGCTGTCGGTGAACCTGGGGATCCTGAATCTCCTGCCCGTACCTGCGCTGGACGGCGGGAGGCTGGTGTTCCTGCTGGTGGAGGTCATCCGGGGGAAGCCTGTCCCGCCGGAGAAGGAGGGCATGGTCCATTTCGTGGGGCTGATGTTCTTCATGGTGCTGATGGTGTTCATCTTCTTCAACGACCTGTCGAATATCTTTATGAAATGACAGGGCATTCCTGAATTTCGCGGATTCTTTCGGAATGAACGCTTTTCTTCATTAATAAAACGGCACAGGCCAGGAAAGGGCATCGGCATCTGGAGATGCGGGCCTTTTCCGGCCGGGCCGGAATCTTTTTTGACATGTATGTTGTTTCTGGCCCATTGTCGGGTGTTCTTTTCAAGTAAATGAATTAAGTGAATTGAGTAAATTGAATCAAGTGAATTGAATCATGTGAATTGAATCAAGTGAATTGAATCAAGTAAATTGAATTAAGTGAATTGAATTAAGTGAATTAAGTCGATTGCGTGGATTGAGCGAACCGCACAAATTGAGCGGATCGCTGTCAGGAAAATGCGGGCTGGCGGAAAGGGGGCTTGCAGGATGGACTATGAGAGACTGCAGCGCGGCGGCAGAGAACGGTATCTGGACAGGGCGGTGCTGGCCGGCCGGGGGTACGTCCGCCGTGGGCTGCTGGGGCAGGGGACGTATTCGGACGTATACTGCATAGAGGATGGGGCGGACGGCAGAAGGTACGCCTGCAAAGTCAGTTGGAGGGCGGAGATGCTGGAGCGGGAGGCACAGGTGCTGAAGGAGGTGCGGCATCCGCTGTATCCGGAATTCGCCGCGTTCTGGAGGGCGGCGGGCCTGGGGATACTGCTGCGGGAGTATGTGTCCGGCCGCAGCCTGGAGGAGATGCTGGGCAGGAGGCATTTCTCGGCGGCGCAGACGATCCGGGCAGGGCTGGAGCTGGCGGCAGGGCTTATGTACCTCCATGGGCTGGGGGAGGGGCTCCTGTTCAGGGACGTGAAGCCGGGCAATATAATCGTGGGGGAGGACGGCGGGCTGAAGCTGATCGACCTGGGATGCGTATGCCCCCTGGGGGCAGAGGTGGCCTCCCGGGCCGGTTCCCCGGGCTTCGCCGCCCCGGAGCAGCTCCGGGACGGGGGCGTTCTGTCCGCGTCCTGCGATGTGTACGGACTGGGGAAGACCCTGGAGGCCATGCTGGGGGATGGCCGGGCCAGGGGAGGCGGAGCCGGAAGGCCAGGCAGCGGCAGGCTGCGGGAGAGCCTGCTTCGGGCCGGGAAAAGCGGGCCGGGCACAGGCCGGGCCGGGAGAGGATGGGGGATACGAAGAGGGCCGTGGCCGGACAGAGGGGCGTGCCGGATTGGGGAGCGGGAACGGGAAAGGAAGCTGCGGCGCATCCTGGCGGCCTGTACGGAGGAGGAGCCGGGGGAACGCATGGGGGATATGGGAGCGCTTATGGAAGAGCTGAACCATATCAACCAAACCGTACCATACAGTTAAAAGAGAAAACGGGCTCAAAATATTACATAAAAAAGGAATAATAAAAATAGTTGACAAAATAGGAAAAAGATGATATCATTACTGTACGGTACAGTTATGAAAGTGGGTGGTACAGATGAATATAGCCAATAACAAGGTACAGATGCTGCATGATTTATTGAAAAAGGAAATTGAGTCCGGCACCTATAAGCAGGGGGAGAAGCTGCCCTCCGTGCGTGACATGGCTGTCTCCTATAACCTGAATAAGAGCACGGCGGTAGCCGCCCTGGCCACGCTGGCCAACGAGGGGCTGGTGAGGACGGAGGCCGGGAGGGGCGCGTTCGTCCTGGGGAAAAGGGAGCCGAAGCAGATAGCGATGCTGTACTATGTGGACGCCGCTCCCTTCAGGGTGGAGACGGAGCTGCTGCGGCACCTGCACAAATCCATGGGAGAGGATTATTTCCTGTCATTGCATGATACCACGCAGAATTATCCGATTTTCCGGGATAATATAATTTCGCTGGTGCGCAGCGGTGTAAAAGGAATCATCGCGATTCCGCCCAAGAATTACATGCCTACCCGGAAAGATGTGGATGTGCTGAACGATATCATATCGGACAGGGTGCCGCTGATTTTCGTGATCCGGAATATAGAAGGGGTCAATGCGGATTACTATTCCATGAATCTGAATGCGGGAATCCAGAAGGCGGTGGCTCACCTGGCCGCCTCCGGCAAAAGGCGCATTGCGCTGATTGAGCATGACAGCAGGAAGTTCATCGAGGAAGAGCTGGCCGGAATGGAGGCCGTCTGTGGGAACCTGGGCATTCCGATGGAGCCCCGTTATATCCTGCAGTACGATTATAACGACCTGGAAGTGCTGAAACAGAAGCTGCAGCAGATCCTGGATGAAATCGATGCGATCATCGCGCCGGACAACCTGCTCTGTTCCCTACAGGAGCTGCTGCGCAATGGAGGGAAGGAGATACCGGAAGAGCTTTCTGTGGTAGGGATCAACGATGTGGTATCGCCGTTCTTCTACCCGCCGCTGACATCGATTCATTTTCCGGTGGAAGCCATAGGGTTCAGCGCCATGAACACGATGATGATGCGGATTGAAAAGAGCATGCCGCCGGAGAAGATCTGCCGGAATTTTGTGCCGGAGCTGATCATCCGGGAGACCTGAGAGGGGACGTGGCCATGCTCGACGTAGCCGCTGCCGGAGACGAAAAAGGAAGGAGATTGTATGAGGCTTTTGGAAAAGAAGAGGGCCGGAAAATCCAGGCTGCCTGCCCTGCTTTGGAAGAATCGATATTATTATCTACTGTTGCTGCCTGCCCTCCTGTTCTTTGTGCTATTCTGTTATGTGCCCATGGCGGGCGTGGTGCTGGCGTTCAAGGATTTTTCCTATACGAAGGGCATCTTTGGAAGCGACTGGGCGGGGCTGAAGCATTTTGAGCGGCTTTTTTCCAGCAATTCCTTTTATGAGATTCTGCGCAATACGATAGTGATCAGTCTGTACAGGCTCGTGTTCTCTTTTCCCATGCCGGTGATATTCGCGCTGCTCCTCAACGAAATCAAGTCCATGAGATTCAAGCGCTGCGTACAGACCATTTCCTACCTGCCCCATTTCATCTCATGGGTGGTGATGGGCGGCATCATCGCGGAGCTCCTGTCGCCCTCCCGGGGCGTGGTGAACTACCTGCTGGGGCTGTTCGGCAGAGATCCGGTCTACTTTCTGGCGGAACCGGCATATTTCCGGGGCGTCCTGGTGGTGACGGACATCTGGAAGTCCGTCGGCTGGGGGAGCATCATCTATCTGTCCGCCATCGCGGGCGTGGACATGGAGCAGTATGAATCGGCCGCCATAGACGGAGCCACCAGATGGGACATGGCAGTGCGGATTACCCTGCCCTCCATCCTGCCCACCATAGTGACCATGTTCATCCTCCAGATAGGAAGCATACTGAGCGCAGGCTTCGACCAAATCTTCAACCTCTACAATCCCACCGTCTACAAGGTGGCGGACATCATAGACACCTATGTGTACCGGGTGGGCATCAATGAGATGAAATATGATTATACTACGGCTGTGGGACTGTTCAAGAACGTGGTGGGCTTCGGACTGGTCATCATTACGAATTTCATTGTACGTCACATCGGGGAAGGAGAGCATGGCATATGGTGAAAAAGCATCGGTTTTCTCTGTTCGATATCCTGAATACGGTTTTTATGGTTGCGCTGGCTTTCGTTTTCCTGTACCCGTTCTGGCAGACGCTGGTGATCTCCTTTTCCACCCCGGAGTATGCCTCCAGCCTGGGCGTGAAGATTTTTCCGCCAAGCGTGACACTGGATTCCTACAAGTCTGTCTTCGAGACGGGGAGCATCTGGGTGGGATATGCCAATACCCTGCTCCGCACCATCACAGGAACTGTGCTGACGGTACTGGTCACCTACTGCGCGGGATACGCGGTTTCCAGAAAGAATCTCCCGTTCAGGCGGACCATCACCTTCTTCATCACGGTTACCATGTTCTGTTCGGGGGGATTGATTCCCTCCTTTTTGACCATCAAATCCTATGGGTTGGTGGGGAGCCGCCTGGCCCTGATCCTGCCCATGATGACTTCCGCGTGGAACATTATCATCACCAGGAACTACATCGCCGGGCTGCCGGACGAGCTGGAGGAGGCGGCGCTGGTGGACGGTGCCCATCCCCTGAAAATCGTATTCCAGGTAATGTTCCCATTGTCCATGCCGATTGTGGCCGTCCTGGCGCTGTGGACGGCGGTGGGGCACTGGAACGCGTGGTTCGACGCGATGATCTACTGCAGCGGGGAATCCAAGATCGTGCTGCAGCTGGTGCTGCGCAGGCTCCTGATCGACAGCCAGGCGGAGACCAGCATCCTGCAGTCCACGGTGGCGGCCACCACGCCGGAGAGCATCAAGGATGCCACGATTATCGTGGCGATTCTGCCGATTGTCTGCGTCTATCCGTTTCTGCAGAAACATTTTACAAAGGGGGTGACATTAGGCGCGGTAAAGGGATAGCGCCCTGGCAGGGCGGACAGTCTGGCATCATGAGCCAGGAAAGGAGGAGAGGAAGAGGAGAGTCGGAAAAAAGGGAAAAGTGCCGGTCTATCTGGCAGGATAGAGGCCGGCACCTTTAAAAAACAGCACACACATTGTAACACAGGAGGATGCATTTTTGAAGCTTTTTTTGAAGAAAGGGAAAATATGAAAAAGAATATACGAAATATCGCCTTAATGTTGTTATGTCTGACGCTTCTGGCAGGATGCGGAGATTCCGGCAGTGCACCGAATGCTTCCGGCAGCGCGCCTGAAGGCGAAGCCGCCCAGCAGCCTGGCGGGGAGGAGGCCTCCCAACCGGAGGAGTCTTCGGCGGAGGAACAGGGAGAGGCGCTGCACATATCGATCATCGCGTATCCCCAGAGCGGCTATACGCCCGTTGACGGAACTGAGACACAGAAATATCTGGAGGAGCGCTTTAATGTGGAATTTGAAGTGATTCCAGTAGAGAACTTCCAGGCGGAGCAGTTCAACCTGTATTTCGCCCAGGGCGGAACGGCGGATGTGATTATGGTCAGCAACCGGCCCTCCAGCATGCTGGATCAGGGGCTGTTCCGTGAAATCTCCTGGCAGGACATTCTGGACAGGATGCCTAACTGGATGGCGAAGATGGAGGAGCTGGTGGGGGACGCGCAGCTGGTGGAGCAGCTGAGCCGCTACAATGGCGCTAACTACTGCATCCCTTTCTCCCATGGCCCGGTAGTGGAGAGCGGCATCATGATCGCGCGCAGGGACTGGATGGATAAGCTGGGAATCGAATCCGTGACCAACCTGGAGGAGTTCGAGGCCATGCTGGAAGCCTTTACCAGACAGGATCCGGACGGCAATGGCGTGGACGACACCTATGGCATCCACGGGGGACAGAGGTATCGCTTCAATTATGTATGGGGAGCTTACGGAATCATGCCTGACAGCTATATAGTGCGTGACGACAAAACGGTATTCACCAGTGTCACGGAGGAGTACAAAGAGGTGCTCAAGCTTTTGAACCGCTGGTACAGCGCCGGTTATATCGATCCTGAGTTCGTGACGGACGACAGGACCATGCAGCGGAACAAATGGAGCGAGGGCAAAATCGGTGTGCTGGAGGACAATGCTTTCTGGTGCGATTCCGCCCGGGGAGACGGCGGTGTGCTGGCCATGGTGGAGGCCAAGGATGAGAATGCCCGATTTGCTTTCCTGGATCCTTTCGAGGGGCCGGAGGGAAAGAAAGGCTCCTTTGTGGACTTCCCCTCTGTAACTGCTGACGGTGCAGTGTACTTCGGCGCGGATGCCAGCGATGAAGTGGTCTATAAAATGATGGAGATTAAGGAGGCCCTGGCGACGGAGTGGGAGCTTTACCAGCGCTGCTACTATGGCGTGGAGGGTGATGACTACACGGTGGACGAAAACGGCAAGCTTGTACTGAATCCAGAGCTGGACGCGGAGAAGATAACCCAGAAGGGCATCCGCCAGACCTGGGGCCTCATGCCTGTGACCTTCGAGTGGATGTCGATGACCATGAACGAAAGGGACGAGCAGGTGCACAATATGTCCCTGTCCCAGCCTACCACCTACAGTGGTGTGGCCTTTGCCGTCCAGGGAACCAATGAGGCATGGCAGACAAAGGGGGAGGACATGAAAAAGGTGGTGGACGAGTATTATCTGAATGCCATTACGGGTAAGGTGGACATCGACGCCACCTGGGACAGCTATGTGGAGGATGCTATGAATGCAGGACTGGCCGACATCCTCGCGGAGTATGACGAGATTAGGGTTAAATAATGACAACTATGTCATAAAAATGAGGAGATTGAGAGGAGCTGGGGACGGATATGAAGAAAACAATCGTAATGGACAATATCTGCGGATGGCCGAATCTGACAGTATTTCCCGATGGCAGCATTTTGAGCACAGTCTTTAATCAGCCCACCCATGGAATGGCGGAAGGGGAGGTGGAATGCCTGAGGAGCACGGATCAGGGGGAGTCGTGGCACAGATACGGCATCCCGGCGATGCATGAGCCTACGAAGAATCGGATGAATGTGGCGTGTGGCCTGGCGGCGGACGGTGATTTTCTGGCAGTGGTAGGGGGATGGGACAACCGCGTCCCTGTGGAGGGGAGGATGCTTTCCTATCCAGAATGCAATCGGCTTCCGGCTGTGGTCTGCCGTTCCCGCGATGGGGGCAGAACGTTTTCGGTGGCAGACTTCCAGTATCGGATTCCGGGGAATCCGCTGGTCCTGGTGCCCTATGGGGATGTGGTGCAGGTGGGGGAACGGCTGGCTGTGGCCTGTTATACCTGTTCCAAGGATATGAAAGAAACTTCATCCTATATCGCATTCAGCGATGACGATGGGCATACGTGGACATCCCATGGGGTGATTTCCGAGAGCGGACATCATGAGACCGCTCTGTGGTTCGCGGATGAGCGAAATGGAATCGCTATGGCGCGCTCCCAGACAGGAGACCATCTGGATCAGTTCGTGACGGATGACGGCGGGCTGACCTGGCGGTTTGATAAGCAGGTGACCTGCGACGGGATACATCCGGGGCACATTCTGGAGCTGGCGGACGGCAGGCTGCTGCTGAGCTGCGGCATACGCCTGAAGAACAACTGGGGGATCGGCGTGGCCCAGAGCCGCGATCAGGGGGCAAGCTGGAGCTGGCTGGCCGGTCTGTGCAACTTCGGCCAGGCCTCCGACGGGGGATATCCTGCCAGCGTGCAGCTGGCGGACGGCAGCATCCTGACACACTATTACATCAGCGGCGTGCCTTTCTGCGAGCGGTATTTTGTGGGACAGGTGCACTGGGAACTGGACGAACTTTTTTGAAGAGGGGAATATGCTGCGTGAGAGAGAACAGGGATAAAGCAAGACAATTCGTGAAAAAGAGCCTTCTGCTGGAAAAGCTGCGCGGCGGAGAGGTGGCGAACTGCATCAAGCTGAACGTATCCGGCCAGTCGGCATTTGAAATCGCCGCGCTGTCAGGCGTGGACAGCATCTGGGTCTGCAGGGAGCATGTGGGAGGGGACTGGGAAGCGGTGGAGCGGCAGAGCGTGGTTGCGAAGCTTTATCAGTGCGATTTGATCGTGCGGGTGGAAAAGGGAAGCTACAGCGACTACGTAAAGCCGCTGGAACTGGATGCCACGGGCATCATGGTGCCCCATGTGAAATCCGCGGCGGAAGCCAGACAGATCGTGCAGAACACCCGGTTCCACCCCATCGGCCTGCGGGCCTGGGACGGGGGGAATGCAGACGGGAAATACGGGCAGCTGTCCGCCAGGGAGTATATGGACTACTCCAACACGGAGAAGATGATCATCCTGCAGATTGAGGATCCGGAGGCTGTGGAGGATATTGACGAAATCTGCAGCGTGGAAGGATTCGATATGGTCTTTTTCGGACCGGGGGATTTGTCGCAGGCATACGGCGTGCCGGGAGAACTGACGCATCCCCGTGTCAGGGAAGCCAGGAAGAGGGTAGTGGTAAGCGCCAGAAAGCACGGGAAATTTGCCGGAACAGTCACCACCCCTGAGATGCTTTCCGAATGCCTGGCGGACGGATACCAGTATGTGAACATAGGCGCGGATGTCTGGGCGCTGGCCGGTGCATACGCACAGATGCTGACAGCGTTTCGGACGGCAGTGAACGGCAGATGAGGCCAGGCCGCGGGATGCCCGCATTCCGGCGGATGTGCCGGGGAATCAGGATTATTTCATAAGACGTAACCAGCCGACCGACATCCTGGCCGGCTGGTTACGTTTCCGCCGCTCCTCCACCGCAGGCTCAAATCGCCCTCATAACAATAATCCCGTCCAGGCTCCCATAGGTCTCCACGATATGGGCATGCTCGGTGGGCTCCGCAAAGTGCAGGGTCATGGTGACGGAGATGGCGGCGTCCTTGTCCGTGGGATTCGACCGGGTCATCTCCAGATTGCTGACGGTGCAGTGGTTGCTGCCTGCGAAGGCCACGAATGCGCTCAGGTCGCTTACCTTCGTGAACTCTACGTAGATGGAGACGGTCTTGGCGTGGGTCAGGAGCCGCCTGTCTACGAAGCGCAGGATCTGGATGGAGACCCAGAGGGCGGCGAAGCAGATCAGTGCTCCCGAGTAGAAGCCCGCGCCCAAAGCCAGGCCCATGCAGGCCACGGCCCAGAGCCCGGCGGCAGTGGTCAGCCCCTTCACCTGGTTCTGCCTGGTGACCAAAATGGTGCCTGCCCCCAGGAAGCTGATGCCGCTGACCACCTGGGCTCCGATGCGGCTGGCATCTGCAGCCCCTGTGATATCCGTGACATAGATGCCCACCATCATGGACAGGGCGGAGCCAAGGCAGACCACCATGTAAGTCCGAAAGCCCGCGGGAAGGTGCTTCTTCTCCCGCCCATAGCCCAGTATGCCGCCCAGCAGCATGGCCAGGAAGAGCCGGACGAAGGCGGAGAGGAAGTTGAGGTCGTACAGCATCATGTACAGCTCATGCAGCGTCTGATATACTTCATGTTTCATTCGTGTCCCTCCCAGGCCTATCTTTTATTTCCGATATTCTTCGATGACGCATTCAGAGCCTGGGCAAGCCCGTCCCATCCGCCGGTCTTTATGGACCGCAGGAATTCCTGTATGATTTCCCGATTTGGAATAAATGTTTCTCCGGACTCCCTGTCGTAGGTCAGGTATCCCAGTTGGATGAGGAGCGTGAGGACATCGTCTCTGGTCCTGAAGGTAGCCATGTCGTTTTGGGACGTGGCCGGATCCACCTTGCAGCGCGCATTGCCCAGCATGGCGATGACTGCTTCCTTCAGCCCGTCGAAGTTCAGGTCGATGTAGACCTTCAGCGCCTCATATGTCTCGGTTCCGGTCCAGTAGCTTTGGAAATCCTTCCACCTCAGCGCATCGCATACGGATTTTGGATTATAGATATGGCAGCCGTCCAGCAGGTAGCCGTCGTACCAGCTCTCCATCTCGGCATAGTCCATGCCGTGCCTGCCGCACTCTGCCCGCACCTCTTCCTCCGTAAATCCGAAATACCGCCCCAGGCCCTTCGGGGCGATCATGGAGTATTCGTCAAAAAGGTTCAGCGCGGAGTGCTCCCCGTATTTCTTGATTGGCAGAATCCCTGTCATGTACGCCAGCTCCACGTAATCCTGCTCCTTGAAAAGGCCCCGGAGGAAGTCCAGATAATCCTTCTGGATGTCCTTTTGCTCCTTCGCCACGCGGAACACGCAGTCCCACTCGTCAATGATGAAGATAAAGCCCTTCCGGGTCTGCAGGAATATTTCGTTCAGAACGTTCTTGAGCCGTGGTTCCCGGGCGAGGCCTGGGCATTCAGGGAAGCTTTCCTCCAGTTCACGGATCACCGCTTTTTCGATTTCGCCGATGAAGGTGCACAGGTCGTGCCTTGACTCCAGGAATTGCTGGATGTCCAGGCGGATGACATGATGCCGGTTGAGGTGGACGGGAAAGGAAGCGTCCCCTGCCGCTTTCCGCCCGGCGAAGAGGTCAGCGGAATCGCAGCCCAGGCTGTAATAGGCAGACAGCATGTTGGCCGCCATGGACTTGCCGAAACGGCGGGGCCTGCTGACGCACAGAAAGCAGTCCAAGGTATTGATCTTCCTGTTGACCAAAGGAATCAAATCCGTCTTGTCTACATAAATCTCTGAATTCAGGGCTCGCGTGAAAGCCACATTGCCCGGATTTACATAAATCCCCATATTGCATCCCCTTCCTGTTTAATCTCCGCCTGGTATGCCTCCATTTTATCATGAAGCCCCGGGCAAGGCAAGCGGAATGCAGGGCTTTCGGAAGCGGATTTTGGGATGGAATTAAGACGGAATTCACAGATTCCGGTTGAAGATTTTCCGGAACAAGCCTATAATGGTATTGTGATTACAGGGTTCGCGAAGCGGTTCCTGTAATGAAACCATGAGATTATGACAGCACACCAAGCAGAAGAAAGGAGATTCAAAAGATGCGTTTTTTCATCGACACAGCAAAGGTAGAGGATATCAGGAAGGCAAATGACATGGGCGTCATCTGCGGTGTCACCACCAACCCGTCCCTGATTGCAAAAGAGGGCAGGGTATTCGAGGAGGTCATCGCGGAGATCGCGTCCATCGTGGACGGCCCGATCAGCGGCGAGGTGAAGGCCACCACCACGGATGCGGAGGGCATGATCAAAGAGGGCAGGGAGATCGCGGCGATCCATCCCAATATGGTGGTAAAGATTCCCATGACAGTGGAGGGATTAAAGGCCTGCAAGGCTCTGTCCGCCGAGGGCATCAAGGTGAACGTGACGCTGATCTTCACGGCAAATCAGGCGCTGCTGGCGGCCCGGGCCGGAGCGGCCTTCGTGTCTCCCTTCCTGGGACGCCTGGACGACATCAGCCAGAGGGGCGTGGACCTGATCCGGGAGATCGCCGACATCTTCGCCGTGACGGATCTGGACACGGAGATCATCGCGGCCAGCGTCCGCAATCCCGTACATGTCACCGACTGCGCGTTAGCGGGAGCGGATATCGCCACAGTGCCTTACGGCGTCATCGAGCAGATGGTGAAGCATCCCCTCACCGACGCGGGGATAGCAAAGTTCCAGGCAGACTACAGAGCGGTCTTTGGCGAGTGAGGCAGGGCAGGGCGGAGATTTCGGCCCGGCACAGGATGACAGCCATATAAAAGCAGCCATATAGAAAGCTGCCACGGCTTTGGTCTTCGACCATCGCCATGGCAGCCTTTTGGGCGCTTGTCTGTAGGCACATATGCGCGTTACCGGCGCACACATACCTCTAGCGTCCTGGGATTATTTCAGCTCGGGGAGCCTTATTTCATCTGCTCTTCCTGCTTCTTGATCATACGACGTACCATCTCGCCGCCGATAGAACCGGCCTCGCGGGAAGTCAGGTCACCATTGTAACCCTCCTTCAGGTTCACGCCCAGCTCGGACGCAACCTCAGTCTTGAAACGGTCCATGGCTGCCTTTGCTTCGGGTACTTCTACTCTGTTCGTTCTGTTTCCGGACATCTTTTTCACCTCCAATGCTGTACATTACGTTATCTATCTTCAAGATAAGTGCCGCTTGCACTTATCCTGAAAGATTAGGTTTAAGTGTTTCGCTGCGACTTATCTTGGTCTTAGTATGACCCGGCGCAATGAAAATATGTTGGAAACATTTAGGGAAAAAATACCCGGGGGAATTCATTGCATTTACCGTAGCTTTGTGTTAAAATCGAAATATTCGTACATGCTTATAAAAGCGCTGCAGGGAAGCGGCACGGCCTGGAAGCCGGATCCATTCCGCAGCGGACTTTTCATAAAGTATATATGTACATAAACGGCATGACTTGCTGTGCTGTGCGGCTGGCAAGAATTAAATGCCGTTTATTATAGAAACTGCCGCAGATGCGGTACGGGCCGCTGTAGAGCGGCAGTTGTAAGTGAGGGCTATATGTTGCAGTATATTGTGTCCGGAGAGCATTCCTCTCTTCTCGCCTTGGGCGGGATTCTGTTCGCGTTCATCGCCACAGTGTATACCACGGCAAAGCTCTGCCAGTACCTGCCCAAGGACGCAGGGCGGGAGTTCGCCCATGACGGCAAGCTGTCCGCCGGGAAGCCCAGAGGCGCTGGGATCATCTTCGTGCTGGCCTTTGTGGCATCGGCGATCCTGTTCGTGCCCATGAAGCCGGAACTCGTGATCTATCTGATACTGATCGTCATCAGCATGCTGACTGGTTTTTTGGACGATGCCTCGGAAAAGCCATGGGGCGAGCTCAAAAAAGGGATTCTGGATCTGTGCGTGGCCGTCCTGGTGGCCATGACGTTCCTTCATTATAATGACAATACCATTCAGCTTGCGCTGTTCCACCATGCCATGCTGGAAATCCCCAAGGCCGTGTTCGCTGTGCTGATTGTGGTGCTGGTATGGGTGTCCGTGAACGTGACCAACTGCTCCGACGGGGTGGACGGGCTCTCCGGGACGCTGACCATCATTTCCATCATGACGATCTACGTGGTGGACAGGATCCTGGGGACCGGGGAGGACTTCTCCTTCCTCATACTGCTGTTCGCCGCCTGCATCCTGGGATACCTGTGGTACAATGCCACGCCCAGCCGCCTGCTGATGGGGGACGCGGGCTCCCGGGCCATGGGCCTGTTCATCAGCATCGCCGTATTGAAGTGCGGCAGCCCCATCCTGTATATCCCTATCGCTCTGGTGCTGATACTGGACGGGGGCTTGGGGCTTGTGAAGGTGGGCCTGATCCGGGCTTTCAAGATCCGCATCATGACCAAGATACGCACGCCGCTCCACGACCATGTGCGCAAGGTGTGGGGCTGGTCCAACACCCAGGCCGTGTTCCGCTTCGCCATCATCCAGATCATCCTGGCGGTGGCAGTGGTGTACGGAATCGGGCTGTGAGAAATAGACGAAATATATTAGGAAAGGCAAATATCTGAAATGTACGATCAACTGACACCCAGCGATATCAAAAAGATGGAAGAGGAAATCGAGCACCGCAAGCTGGTAATCCGGCGCCAGGCCCTGGAGGACGTGAAGGAGGCCAGGGCCCAGGGGGACCTGAGCGAGAACTTCGAATACTACGCGGCCAAGAAGTTCAAGAACCAGAACGAGAGCCGCATCCGCTATCTGGAGCGGATGATCAGGACCGCCAGGGTCATCTCCGAGGATTCCGCCGAGGACGAGGTGGGCATCAACAATACGGTGACAGTGGAGTTCCTGGAGGACGGCCTGGTGGAGACCTACAAAATCGTCACCACCGTGCGGGGGAACTCCCTGGAGAACCTGATCAGCAACGAGAGCCCGCTGGGCAAGGCCCTCCTGAGAAAGAAGGAAGGGCAGACAGTCCATGTGCAGGTCAACAGCGCCATAGGCTATGACGTGAAGATACTTAAAATAGAGAATACCGCTGACGACGGCAGCGACAAGATTAGGAGCTTTTAGATGAAAAAATATCTGTTATTCGACCTGGACGGAACATTGACGGATCCCAAGGTGGGGATCTGCACCTGCGTACAGTACGCCCTCAGCTCTTTCGGGATTGAGGAGCCTGACCTGGACAAGCTGGAGCCCTTCATCGGGCCGCCCTTGAAGGACAGCTTCATGAAATACTATGACATGGACGAGGCCCGGGCGGAGGCTGCCATCGAGAAGTACAGGGAGCGCTTCCGGGACACCGGGATCTTCGAGAACAAGCTCTACGACGGCATTCCCCAGATGCTGAACGCCCTGAACTCCCAGGGCATGTTCATGGCTGTGGCCTCCAGCAAGCCCACGGAGTTCGTGCGGCGCATCCTGGATCACTTCGGAATCGGAAAGTATTTCAAGGTCGTAGTCGGAAGCGGGATGGACGGCACCAGGGTCCGGAAGGAGGAGGTCATCCAGGAGGCCCTAAAGCAGTTGTTCGGCAACTGGCCCGTGGAGAAGACCAAGGTATACATGATTGGAGACCGCAGCTACGACGTGGAGGGCGCCCGGAAGGTGGGCGTGGAGTGCGTGGGCGTTACATATGGCTACGGCAGCATGGAAGAGCTGCGGGAGGCCAAGTGCGACTACATCGTCCGCTCCGTGGAGGAGCTGCAGAAGTTCCTGCTCCGGGGGACGGAGAAAAAGGATCAGCTCACCACCTCCCAGCGGATCTGGCAGATGGTGCTGCCCTTCCTGATATTCTTCCTGGCCAGGAACATCGCCCTGAACGTGGGGGCCATGATCTTAGTCAGCATAGGGAGCAGGATGTCCGGCGGGGATTTCCTGTTCATCCGCAATGCCCAGGGAGAGCTGGAGAGCATGACGGGGAACGCGGCGGTGCTGGTGTCCACCTTCGGATATATGGTGGCCGGGCTTTCCGTCTGGAACATGGCGAAGAAGACGATCGCCAGGACGGCGGAGGACATGAAGTTGCTGCACATCAAGGCGGAGCCCGTGAAGAACTACTGCATCCTGGCAGGGGCAACGGCAGGGCTGGCGCTGGGGCTGAATTTCCTGTTCCTGCTCACCGGCACGGTGGAGGGCTCCCAGGCCTATCAGGAGGTGGCGCAGGCCCAGTATGCCGCGTGGTTCCCCATAGGGCTGGTGAGCTTCGGCATCATCACGCCCATCGCGGAGGAGCTTCTGTTCCGGGGCGTGATCTTCGGCTGCATCAAGCGGTATATGAAGCTGTCCGCGGCCATGCTTGTGTCATCGATATTCTTTGCCCTGTACCACGGAAATTCCGTGCAGGCGCTGTATGCGGTGGTCCTGGGATACCTGATGGCATATGCCTATGAGTATTTCGGGGATTTTCGGATTGCCGTGGCGGTGCATGTCCTGGCGAATGTGCTGTCCTATGTGCTCAGCTATATACCGGCAGTCTCCGTGCTGGCGAACTGGCCGGTGTGCATCGCGGCCCTTGCGGCAGGGGCTGGATGCGCGTGGATGCTGCATAAGGAGAAGAAGATTTTCTGACAATGGACGGCTATGATGGAAGGGAGAGCGTATGGCAGAACGGTCAAAGGGGAAATGCAGATACTGCGGCAAGGAATATGCGTTCGGGTATATGGGGCGGCACCTGGCAGCCTGTAAGAAGCGGCAGGAGCGACTGGCGGCAGAGACAGGGAAGCGCCAGTGCGGCTACTTTGAGATGGCCATATATGGCAAATGCGATCATGACTACTGGCTAATCGTCGAGATCCGTGACACGGCCACCTTAAAGGATGTGGATCAGTTTCTGCGGGATATCTGGCTGGAATGCTGCGGCCATCTGAGCGCTTTTGAAATCGGTGGGGTCAGCTATGAAGTCATGCCGGACGCGGATTCGTTCTGGGGTGAGTCTGTGAAAAGCATGAATGTCAAGCTGAAGTCCATACTGGAGAAAGGGATGGTCTTTGACTATGACTATGATTTCGGCTCCACTACGGAATTGAAGCTTAAGGTGCTGGACTACAGGACGGGGCATCTGAGAGGGGAAAAGGTGACGCTCCTGTCCAGGAACAACTCGCGGGAGTTTGTTTGTGACAAGTGCGGGAAGAAGTCTGCCGTGTTCATCGATTCGGAGGAATTCTGGAGCGGCGGAGGTCTGCTGTGCGAGGACTGCGCGGAGGACGCGGGAGATGAGGGCATGCTGCTGTCGGTCTGCAATTCGCCGCGGATGGGGACATGCGCGTATGAGGGCAGCGATATTTATCCGGATCAGTTCGAGCCTGACACGGACCGAGGGATAGAGGGCGCTAGGTGATGCAAAAGGTGATTATATGGAAATAGTGTCGTTGTTCAGCGGAGCCGGGGGGCTCGACTTAGGCTTGATACAGGCGGGAAACAAAGTAGTCTGGGCAAACGATATCGACAAGGATGCCGTGGCCACCTACAGAGAGAATATAGGGAATCACATTGTCTGTGATGACATCAGGAACATTGATGTAGCTGCCGTTCCGGCTGTAGATGTGGTGGTGGGAGGATTCCCCTGCCAGGGGTTCTCGCAGGCCAATCGGCTTAGAGAGCTGGATGATGACAGGAACCAGCTATATAAGTTTTTTTATCAGATAATCAAGGCAAAGCAGCCGAACTTCTTCATAGCGGAGAATGTGAAAGGTATATTGAGCTTAGGAAAGGGAGCGGCCATCAGGCAAATCGTTGCCGATTTTGAGGAAGCTGGATATCTGACGGATATTCATTTGGTGAATATGGCAGACTATGGGGTGCCTCAGACCAGACAGCGTGTGTTCATAATCGGCCAGAAAAAAAGCCTGGGCGATGAAATGCTTTTTCATTTTCCGGTGGCGACCCATTCCAGGGACGGGGTGAACAAGTGGATATCAATCAGACAGGCAATAGGCCATTTCCCGGATCCGGATTCGGAGCACAATGTGCCAAACCACATATATTCCGCATATAAGGTTACTTACAGAAACTTCACAGGGCATCGCAGGACAGATCCGGAGAAGCCATCGCCTACGATTCTGGCCAGAGGCAACGGAAAAGGAGGGGTCTGTGCGATTCCGCATTACAATGAAAAGCGCAGACTGACCATACGGGAGAGCGCAAGCGTCCAGACGTTTCCGGAAGACTTTCATTTTGTGGGCACTATGAATTCGTGCTACAGACAGATAGGAAATGCAGTTCCCGTGCTGTTTGCAAAGAAGCTTGGCGAGGAATTAGTCAGATTAGGAGCGATAATGAAGACATGAAGGTAGTATCACTGTTCAGCGGAGCCGGGGGCCTGGATTTGGGATTCAAAATGGCCGGACATGAGATTATATGGGCCAATGATTTGTATGAAGATGCTGTGGAGACATACAGGCGCAATCTGGGGGACCACATTGTTTGCAAAGATATCAGGGAGATAGAGGACAGCGATGTCCCGGACTGTGATATCATGATAGGGGGATTCCCCTGCCAGGGGTTTTCGGTGGCAAATATGAATCGGCATGAGGGTGACGAGAGAAATGAACTGTACAAACAGCTCCTCAGGCTGGTGGGTGCAAAGAAGCCCAAGTTTTTCCTGGCAGAGAACGTGAAAGGCATCACCAATCTGGCCGGCGGCAAGGTTTTCTCCATGATTCTGGATGATTTTAAGAAGATTGGGTACAGGGTGAAGCATGAAGTGATGAATGCCGCGGATTTCGGGGTGCCCCAGACCAGGCAGCGGGTCATCATCGTTGGGGTGCAGGAGGATGTGCCTTTTGAATATGATTTCCCAAAACCGACTCATGACAGAGACGGAAAAAATGGGCTGCCGCATTGGGTCTCAGTGGGGGAAGCCATGTCGGAGATTCCCGATCCGGATAAGCCCAATGACCTGCCAAATCATGTTTATTCAAAATATAAGCTGCATTTCAATGGGTATCTGGGGCATCGCCCGTTAAATCCCGACAAGCCTGCACCAACGGTGACCGCCCGCGGCGACAACAAGGGAGGAGTTGTCATACTGCCGCACCCCAACGGATACAGAAGGATGTCCTGCAGGGAATTGGCTACTGTGCAGAGTTTTCCGCTGGAATATGTATTCTGCGGCAATAACTCTTCCATATACAGGCAGATTGGCAATGCAGTGCCGCCATTGCTGGGATATGCGGTGGCCTGTGGATTCACGAAATACAAGGGGTGATGAACGATGCTGGAAAAGGATTTTATACCACAGAAACCGTTTCCAGACTTCAAGTGGAAATGGGCATCACTGCAATGCACAGAGGGTTTGAACGATCCGGTTGTTTTGCTGGGGATTCTGTTCCGAATGAGAAAGCTGGAGCCTTTGGGCGTAAAATACAGTTCGCAGGAATTTGCGGATGAATTGACAGATTTGTCCAATGCGATTCAGGATACGGGCATCGGCGTGGATTTGGCCGGGCGGACTGGGGAGCGCAATATCATCAGGAATTCAGGACAGTACTGGAGAGCGGTGGGGCTGCTTGAGCCAGGAGAGCGTTCGGGAAAAATCCGGCTGACAAATTTTGGACGCAGAGTTGCGGATCATGATATCTCACAGACAGAATTTGCCGCCATTACAGTGCAGACGTTCAAGCTCCCTAATCCTCAGGTGCAGAGCGCGGCAGAGTGCAGGAAATGGATCGACAATGGCTTGGCGCTATATCCGTTAAGACTTTTGCTGGATATCCTGTGCCAGCTGCAGAGGAGGGGAGAGGGGTTCCTCACTACGGAGGAACTGGTTAAGATTGTCATACCGCTTTCAGGCAGCAAGGCGCGGCTGCAGGATTATGTCAATTTTATTATGTGGTTTCGGGCAGGGGATATCTCGCTGGGTGGATGGCCGGACTGCTGCCCCGATGCCAATGACATGAGGATTGCCAGAGAGTATCTGCTGTTTTTGAAAAATTATGGGTATGTTGAATTTGTATCAGGCAACAATCGACTTGAAGAAAGATATGTAATAAATGAAGTCTTAGTGGACGAGATAAAAAGTCTGATAAGGACAATGCCGCAAAGCGAATCTTTCTCATTGGCATTGGCGGACATCCGCTCTACAGAAGTCACATCAGAATTTGAAAGGAAAAGAGTGCGTCTTTCCATTTCCAATACGGCCCGCCCGAACCAGGCCCATTTTAGAAGAGTGGTTCTACAGGCCTGTGGCAGATGCGTGATTTCCAATGTCACTATGCCGGAGGTGCTGGAGGCGGCGCATATAAAGCCTTTCAAATATAAAGGTGAAGATACAGTAGCAAACGGGTTTGCGATGCGGACGGATATCCATACATTGTTTGACGCGGGTCATTTAAGGATAGCTGTGGACGGAACGGTAGAGCTTTCCACCAGGGCAAGGATGGATTATGGCGCGGCCATTCCGCCGAGGATCGTGATACCGGATTTTATTGACAGAGAATTCTTGAAATGGCGCTGGGATAACTACAACGGGTTATAAAACAATACTGCGATTATGGCACGGAATCCGTTTCAGGGCAGCACAACGGGGCTGAGGATCAGGCTGTCCAGCAGGGCGCTGCCCGCATAGGCTTCCCGGATCGTCCTGTCCATGGCCTCCCTGGTGGCGTGCTCTCCGCTGAAATGGCTCAGATCCTCGCTCCATGCGTCTGGATAGTAGCAGATGGCATCGAAGAAGTCCGGATATACGGTGCTCATCCAGGTGTCCCCGTAGCCTTCTGCCAGTCCCTCTACCTGCTCCCGGAAGGATTCCGAGCAGGGGGAGGGATATAAATGTAATTCCACACCTTTTTCTTCGCACAAATCATATAGCTTCTTCACATACTGGTCTGCTATCTCGAAGGGGGACGACTGTACATAGGGTTCCCTTTCCAGGCTGATGTAGCTCAGGACCAGCTTCCGCAGAACCGGAGAGTCCTCTGTCAGGCTGACGATTCCCTTTTGCATGAGAAGGCCGCCATAGATGTCTTCCATGGCGTCCAGCGTGTTCCTGTCAAGGTATTGTAATGTGTCCGTCTCCGCATAGGTCATGACGGCGTACCGATAACTCCACTCCGTGTCCAGGGTCCGGGTCAGAGGCATGGGATGCATGATCAGGAAGACGTCCGTGGCGTCCGGATGGCAGCTCAGGTATTCCCGGGCCAGCAGATACTGTCCTGTGATCATGAGGGCGGCATTGGTGGCCTGGATGCTCATCTGAGGATTGTATTCCTGCAGGCCGGAGAATATCTGCCGGCAGATGCTGTCGCCGATGATGAGCTGCGTGGTCCGGTCAGGGGTTCTGGCCTGTTCAAAATAGGGGAGCATCTCGTTTTCATCCATGAAGTCCCGGCTGTGGGTCCAGCCCGCGATGATCTGCCGGTAAGGCTCCCTGGCAGACAGCAGCAGGAGGCCTACGCAGAGCGCTGACACAAGGAGGAGGAACAGAAGCCCTTTTGCATACAGTTTCTTCATAATAAACACCTGAATCCCTTTCATAGCTGCCTTCCAATCCGAAGGCTTACTCAGAACCGCTCATAGAGAAAGGTCGATGCCGCCTGGCCGTAGTTCTGCACCACTGTCAGCAGGATCAACAGGGTGAGGGCTATGTAGGCGCCCCACCGGACGACCACATTTACCCTGCGGGCCGAGAACTCCGCCAGGGACAACTTCCTCTCATGCAGGAAATCCACAAGGAATACGCCCAGAATCCCCAGCAGTACGGACACCAGGCCGAAACGGCTGCCGCCCAGCAGGTAGGAGCCATAATACGTCATTTCCCCCAGGCCGAAGTGGAACGCGATTCGGTTCAGGATCGAAAGGGCATGTCCCAGAGAATCGGCCCGGAAGAAGAGCCAGGCGAAATCCGCCAGGGCAAAGGTGGACAACATGCCCGCCGCACGGCAAAGCGGCGATTTTCTCCGGGCAGCCGCATCCCGTCCTCCCGCCTTTCCGCGGGCGATGTCGCCCAGAACCTGATAGGCTCCGTGGAGCGCTCCCCAGAGGAGGAAATTGGCGCCGGAGCCGTGCCACAGGCCGCTGACCAGGAAGGTGAGCATCAGGTTCAGGTACTTCCGGCCCTTTCCCTTCCGGTTCCCGCCCAGGGGGATGTACACATAATCCCGCAGCCAGGAGGAAAGGCTGATGTGCCAGCGGTTCCAGAAATCCCCGATGGATGCGGCGAAATAGGGCTGGGAAAAGTTGTCCGCCAGGTCGAAGCCCAGCAGCCGCCCCGCGCCGATCGCCAGCGCGCTGTATCCGGCGAAGTCGCAGTATAGCTGGATGCCGTAGAGAATCGTGGCCCACAGCAGGGTGGCCCCGGGCATATCCTGGCTGCTTCCATAGGCGAAAGCCACCATGCCGCCCAGCCTGTCCGCCACCACCAGCTTCAGCAGATAGCCCCACAGCAGACAGTACAGGCCGGAGCGGGCCTTGGAATAATCGAAATCCCGCCCCTCCCGGAGCTGCTGCAGAAGCCCCGTCCCTCTCTGGATGGGGCCTGAGATGACCGTGGGGAAGAAGGACAGGAACGCGGCATATCTGAGGAGGTTCCTCTCGGCGGGAATCTGCCTCCTGTACACATCGATGGTATATCCGATGGACTGGAGGGTATAGAACGAGATGCCCAGGGGGACGAAGCCCGCTTTCCCAAAAGAGCCCCGGAAGAAAAGCAGGCAGGATACCTGCAGCAAAATGCCGCATCCCAGAAGGAGCTTCCGGCGGCGAAGGGCTCCGCCCTCCAGAAGCAGACCCGCGGCGTAGGAGACCAGGATGCAGAAAAACAGTCCTACAGCGTACCTCACATCTGTGGAGAGGTAGAAAAAACAGCTTGCCGCAAGCAGCCAGAGATACCTCCGCCTCCGGGGAAGCATGAAATTGACGAATACCACAAGGGGCATGAAAAGGATAAAGGAAAAAGAGTTCAATGACATTTTGGCGACTCCTGTCCTGTTGTTGCGTATTTTGTGAGAACCGTAGCTTATTGTATCAGACAGGTTTTGCTTTGTCAATGAATCCTGCGGACAGTGAATTGTCAGAAATATTGACAAATATGACGAAATAGACAAATTATCTGACAATTGCCGCGGCGATGCCCCGCAGAAAATTCAATAGACGCTATCGGGAAAATGTGTTAAGATTTTTACATACGGCAATCGGCATGTGGGGAGGGAACCAATGGCAAGGACAGTGGGCATCGGGCATCAGGACAGAGAGGTCTATGATGCATTTTTGCTGTCATTTCGCGGGGAGGACATCGCATGAAGATATCTGTGATTACAGTATGCCTGAATTCCGGAGAGAAGCTGTCTGCCACATTGGACAGCATTCTGGGGCAGGGCTGTCAGGATGTGGAAGTGATATTGAAGGACGGGGGCAGCACGGACGGGTCCGTGGAGCGCTGGAAACAGGAGAATGCCTCCCGGCCCGGCGCTGAGAGGGTCAGGATTATCGTGGAGGAGGACAGGGGCATCTACGATGCCATGAATCAGGCGGTGGCGCACGCTGCCGGGGACTTCCTGCTTTTTTTGAACTGCGGCGATCTGCTGGCGGACGGCAGCGTCCTGGAGCGGACCCTTGCCGCGCTGGAGGAAGAGGAACAGGCCGGGACGGACATGGACAGGCTGGTGCTGTACGGGGATACCAAGGGGGAGAAGAACGATGTGACCATCGCCTCCCCGCCGGAAATCACTGGGTTTGCATGCTACCGGAACATCCCCTGCCACCAGTCCTGTTTCTACAGCGCCGCGCTGTGCAGAGACAAGCCCTATGACCTGCGGTACAGGATACGGGCGGACTATGACCATTTCCTCTGGTGCTTCTACCGGGCGAAGGCGAAGACGCGCCATATGGGCTTCCCGGTGGCAGTCTATGAAGGGGGAGGCTTTTCGGAGAAACGGGAGAATAAAGTCCTGGACAGGCGGGAGCACCGGGAGATCACCGGGAAGTATATGGGAAGAGGGGAACTGTTCCGGTATCGGGCAATCATGGCCTGCAGCCTGGCGCCCCTGCGGACGGCCATGGCGGAGAGCCGACTGTTCTCAGGATGCTACCATTGGATTAAGGAGCGGATCTACAGGCGTAAGGCGTAGCTGCTCTGTCCGGTTGCTTTTAGGAACCTATAGCGTTTCTGGGTGTAATGATTTATACTGCTTAACGATTTCACTTGCCGTGAAACCAGACTGCATAACGCTGACTGGTTCAATCGCATGATTACATTAGGCAGTATTCAGCGTTATGCAGTATAAAAAAATAGCCATAGAAGGAGAGACATTATGACAGTATTGTGTTTGAAGGATAATTGGACATTGACTGTCCTTGGAGAGAATGTATACAATATTCCGAATACCCCAATCGAGACGAAAGTTCCGTCCACAGTATACGGGACGCTGCTGGAGAGGGGCCTGATGCCGGATCCCTACTACCGGGACAATGAGCTGGCGGCTACCAGGCTCATGGAGAACGATTTCGCCTATGAGACCACATTTACCCTGGACAGCGAGGACAGGGAGGCGGACAGGCTGTTCCTGCGCTTCGATGGCATCGATACCCTGGCGGATGTGTACCTGGACGGAGAGCTTTTAGGGACTGCGTACAACATGAACCGGGTGTGGGAGTACGACATCACGGCCCGGGTGAAGGACGATGAGGCGGACAGGGTGTATCATCTGAAGGTAGTCCTTCATTCCCCCACCCGCTATATCAGCCAGGAGAACGAGAAATGTCCCGTAGGCGGCTCCACGGACGCCATGCCCGGATTCTCCCACCTGCGCAAGGCCGCCTGCATGTTCGGATGGGACTGGGGCCCCAGGCTTCCGGATGCCGGGCTGTTCCGGGAGGTCACGGTCCAGAGGGTGAAGACGGCGCGCATCGCTCAGGTCTACATAACCCAGCAGCATGAAATCGCGGAGCGGACAGCCCGGGGCAACCGGGTTTCGTCAGTGCGGCTGACTGCGGACGCGGAGATTGAATGGATGCCGGAGGCGGGGGATGCGCTCCTGAAGCTGGCAGTGTACGTGACAGGGCCTGACGGGATCCTGCTTTCCGCCGAGAGCGAGACGGTCAGCGCCTCGGCCGACTCGGCACCCTCCGGGAACCTGACAGGCCTGTCAGGCAGCGGCCTACAGAGCAGCCATGTCCGGGCGGAGCTTACGGTTTCCGACCCGCAGCTGTGGTGGCCCAACGGATACGGGGAGCAGCCCCTGTACCGGGTGGAAGCTCTGCTGGTATCTGTTCAGGGGGCCTGTGGAGGAGCTGGCGAGAATCCACGTTGGGACGCAGACGGGGAGGACAGCGGAAATCCTGGCCAGGAGGCAGGTGGAAAGGTCAGCGAGAATCCCGGCCAGGAGATGGGTGGAGTGGCCTGTGAGAATCCTGGCCAGGAGGCAGGCGGAAGGGTCAGCGAGAATCCCGGCCAGGAGGTGGTTGGAGTGGCCTGTGAGAATCCTGGCCAGGAGGCAGGCGGAAAGGTCAGCGAGAATCCCGGCCAGTACGCAGGCGGAATAGCGCACCCTCTTGACATCTGGCAGAAGCGCATCGGCCTGCGCACCATGACAGTGAACACGGATCCCCTGCCGGAGGAGACCTGGGATGCCCACCTGACCGACCAGGCCCAGGACCTGGACGACGGAACTGACGTAGTCATGAGCCACGGAGACCGGAAGGTCCTCATGGTGGACAGGAAGGGCGAAAAGCTCCCGGGCCGGAACTTCGCCTTTGAGGTCAACGGTCTGCAGATCTTCGCCATGGGCGCGGACTACATCCCGGAGGACAATATCCTCACCCGGCAGACAAGAGAACGCACGGACATGCTGCTTGCCTCCGCCCAGGAGGCCCACCACAACTGCATCCGCATCTGGGGCGGAGGCTATTTCCCGGACGACTTCTTCTACGATGTGTGCGACGAGAGGGGCCTGGTGATCTGGCACGACTTCATGTTCGCCTGCGCCTCCTACGAGCTGAGCGACGCCTTCGAGGCCAATGTCTCCGCGGAGATCCGCCAGAACATCCGCAGGCTCCGCTCCCATCCCAGCATCGGCCTGTGGTGCGGCAACAACGAGATGGAGACGGAATACGAGATGAAATTCTCGGTGAAGTCCAAGAAACAGTTCTACGACTACATCCGCCTGTACGAATACATCATCCCCAAAATCGTGGAGCAGGAAGACCCGCAGACATTCTACTGGCCCTCCTCCCCCAGCTCCGGCGGGAATTTCGAGAACAGCAACGCGGAGAACGTGGGAGATGTGCACTACTGGGGCGTCTGGCACGGCAATGAGCCATTCACGGCTTACCGGAAGCACCACTACCGCTTCCTGTCGGAGTTCGGCTTCCAGTCCTTCCCGGCCCTGCAGACCGTCCGCCGGTTCACGAAACCCCGGGACAGGAACGTGTATTCCCGGGTCATGGAGCTGCACCAGAGGAACACCTCGGCCAACGGCAAGATTTTGAACTACCTGTCCCAGACCTACCTCTACCCCAGGAACTTCGACCAGCTGCTCTACTGCTCCCAACTGCTACAGGCCGAGGCAATCCGCTATGGGGTGGAGCATTTCAGGCGGTTCAGGGGGACCTGTATGGGCACCGTGGTATGGCAGCTCAACGACATCTGGCCCGTGGCCAGTTGGGCCAGCCTGGACTATTACGGGAACTGGAAGGCCCTGCACTATGCGGAGAAACGCATGTTCGCGCCAGTGCTCCTGTCCTGCGAGGAGCATGGGGAGATCGACCAGAAGCCCTTCGTGAACACCCTGCCCCGGCCCATAGACTTAAGCGCCGACCTCCATGTGGCCAACGAGACAGGGGAGCCTGTGAGCGGCATCGTGAAGTGGGCCCTGCGCCTGCCGGATTCCTCGGTGGTCAGACAGGGAGAGTTCGAAGTCACCGCCCCCGCCTACGGAGGCGCCTGGCTGCCGCATTTGGACTGCAACGACATAGACCCGCTGAAGGTGCACCTGGAGTACGGGCTGTATGTGGATGGAACAAATGTATCATCTGGAACCACGCTGTTCTGCGCCCCGAAGCACTATGGCTTCTTAGACCCGGAGCTTAGGGTCTGCGTGGAGGGGGACAGGGTGACGGTGACGGCCGCCAACTATGCGAAATCCGTCAGCGTGGAGACGGAGACAGGAATCCTGCGCCTGGACGACAATTTCGTAGACATGGAGGCCGGCAGCAGGACCTTCCGCATCCTTCCCGGCCGGGACTTCACGGAAGGGAAGGACGCCGCCGCAGCGGTTTCCGGGGCTTACAGGGCCAGGAGCGTGTATGATATTTCCGATAATATGTGAGCCGGATTCAGGAGAAGGCATAGAGCCGAGAGGGGCTTAAGCGGCGGTAAAACCGGGATATGTGTGGAATGCTGAATGCGGCACAAAGTGTATGCTGCCGATAAGACCAGGCAGGGAGAGACAAAAGGATGAGCAACAGAATAAACATCACCAGGCGGGAGTTTCAGGACAGCTACCGCAGACATTATAAAATGTACAGGGAGACCACAGGAAATGATAAATCCAGAAGACTGCTGCTGTTTTATTCCCGCGAGCAATGAGTCAAGCGGCCGTGCTTGCACGGCCAGTTGGCGAATGCCGCGAGGGTCAAATACCCTGTTGCTTGCAGCAGGGTATTTGATTTGACAGAAATCATTATAATCCCGTTTCCCGGCATTGTCAATCTAAAAACTTCGGATATTTTTGAAAAAGTGTCCGCCAAAAGAAAGAGGAAGCTATTAGGAGACCTTAAGAGGCCACCGCGTTCCCGGTATAGAGCTGGTAATACTTCCCCTTCTGCTCCATGAGCTCATCGTGGGTGCCCCGCTCGATGATGCGGCCCTGCTCCAGGACGATGATGCAGTCGCTGTTGCGTACCGTGGAGAGCCTGTGGGCGATGACGAAGTTCGTCCGTCCCTTCATCAGCGCGTCCATGCCCTGCTGCACCAGCTTCTCCGTCCTGGTGTCGATGGAGCTGGTGGCCTCGTCCAGGATCAGTACCGGGGGATCCGCGATGGCGGCCCTGGCGATGGCGAGGA
>OFGG01000281.1_pt1 | contig 45717 bp, 47 predicted proteins | sample 1521701 | NCBI WGS metagenome assembly OFGG01 (sample SAMEA3504081, study PRJEB24116) | mouse gut metagenome | biome: mouse gut; feature: mouse-associated habitat; material: faeces | place: Denmark | collected 2011
ACTTTAGTTTGGCGGATTCTGGCGGGGGTACGTCTTAAAAATGGGGAAACTCAAAAGATCAAGATTCATTGAAAAAATCGAAGCCACATGATAAAATAGGAAATTATCAAACTTACAAATCAAATTTAATCAAGGAGCATAATACATGAAGATCAGAAAAACAGCTAAAGCACATATAGCCGCTGCCATGGTTTTATCGGCAGCATTATTCTTTACAGGCTGTGGAACCAACACACCAAAAGAAACCGTGCCTGATGTAGTTAAGGAAGAACTCCCAAATGATGAAAGTCCGGCGACAGTGGATACCATATATATATATAATGATGTTCTGACGCAATATAGTGACATGGTCCAAAATGACTTTTACGCTGATCTTCGGGATTCAGATACCTATGAAAGCAGCTTTGGAAAGGACATTGGATTTGAAATCCGCACACATAAGCAGAATATTTATTATGCACTTTATGATATAGATGGAAACGGAACCATGGAACTTATCATTGCAGGCGAAGAAAAGGGCGTGTCAAATCCCTCCTTTTCCCCTTGGAATTATGATTTATACGGGTACGACGGAACTAATGTAGTTCATATTTTTCCAGAAATGGATTTTGGTTACAGAACGAATTTTTCGCTTTATGATAATGGAGTGATAGAAGTGTTTTACAGCAGCAGCGCCGCGGAATCCGGCGTTGATTTCTACAAACTAAGCACTGACGGATTTACTCCCGAACTAATTGATTCTTTTACCGCAGCTGCTCATTTAGAAGGAGATGAGCCTGTATTTACCTATTCTCAAAGTGGGAATGAAATTACGGAGGAAAAATACAATGCCCACATTCAAGGTTATTATGCAAATGCTCTTTTAGGTTTAGATTGGATACAGATTCAATAAACCCAAACCTCCGAAAAAGAATACTTGCGGCCTTCCTGCAAGGGAAATATAATAATAGCTATAAAGCTTTAACGGCAGGAAGGCAGGTTTATCCCTATGGCAGATATTTTAGTGGCCGAAGATGACGTTTCCATAGCGGCCGGGCTCCGATATGCCCTGGAAAAAGAAGGATACCGCATAACCCATTGCAGGACAGTGTCCGATGCAATCCAAAAATCGGCCGGATTCCATTTTGATCTTGCGCTCCTTGACATGCAGCTTCCCGATGGCCTTGGGAAAGAAATTACTTCCAAATTAAAGCCCCATACCCCCGTCATCTATTTGACCGTCGTGGATGATGAGGATGAGATTGTGGAATCTTTGGACGGCGGTGCCGCCGACTACATCACCAAGCCTTTCCGGATGCGGGAACTGCTGGCGCGGATCAAAAAAGCCCTGCACGACGGAAAAGAAAACAGCAGCCGGTTAACGGTCGGGAAGGCTGTCATTGACGTTGATGCGGGCCGGGTCTATCTCAATGGGCAGGTGATTAGCCTGACGGCCCTGGAATACCGGATTTTGCTTATTTTTGCACAAAACCAGTCCATCCTCTTAAAAAGGGAGCAGATCCTTGAACACATATGGGATATCAGCGGCAACTTTGTTGAGGACAACACGCTTACCGTCTACGTAAAGCGGCTGCGGGAAAAATTAGGGGATGCGGTCAATATCACTACAGTCAGGGGGATCGGGTATCGTGTGGATTAGTAAAAAAGAACTTCTGGCGCTTTCCCAGGGAATCCGCGGTTCCCTTGACGGACAGCCTTTTGACCCCCGCGACAACAAGGAGGGCGCATTCAGCATTTTGAAAAACGACCTTTATTCCTTAGCCCACTCCAGGCAGGAGCAGCGGAACGTTTTAGAGGAAGATAAGGAACGGATGGCAAAGTATTTATCCGATATCTCCCACCAGCTGAAAACACCGGTTTCGTCCATCCTTCTTATGACGGAATTAATGACCGATGCCCCCGGGGAAACACAGCGGGAATTTCTCCTCAATATAAAAAAGGAAGTCCGCCATATGGAATGGTTAGTGGCCACCCTCCTGAAAATGGCCAGGCTGGATTCCTCTGCTGCCAGCTTCAAAACAGAAGAAATAACGGTCGGCAGCCTGCTTAGGGAAGCCCTCGAATCTCTGGAAATCATACTGGATATCAGAAATCAGACCCTACGCCTTGTCGGCGATATGACCCTTTCCTGTGATAAAAAATGGACCACGGAAGCCATGATCAATCTTCTGAAAAATGCCTCCGAATGTTCAAAAGAAAACAGCGAGATCCTTGTAAACTGCGGCGAAAACCCGCTTTATTTCTGGATATCGGTCACGGATACGGGTGAAGGGTTGAAAAAAGAGCAGATTCCCCGCCTGTTTTGCAGATTCGAAGGTTCCCAAAAAGAAAACGGCTTCGGGATAGGGCTGCCTCTTGCCCTTTCCATCATGCGCGCCCAAAACGGTGATATCGAGGTTTCTCCCGGCGGAAATGGATCCGGCGCAACATTTATCATGAAATTTTACAAATAGTCACCGGAGAGTCACTTTTCTTACTTATACTTATAGTCAACAGCAGAAATAACTGCCATTGACTGAATAAACAATAAGAAAAGAGGTACCTTATGGAAATCTTGGAAGTAAACGAACTGACAAAAGTCTACGGAAGCGGCGAAAACATGGTCACTGCATTGGACCACGTCAGCTTTCAGGTTAAAAGGGGTGAGTTTGTGGCTATCGTGGGCGCATCCGGTTCGGGAAAATCTACCCTGATGAATTTAATCGGCGGCATAGACCGGCCCACATCCGGAAATGTCATGATCGACGGCAAAAAGATCTTCGATATGAGCGAAAGCGCCCTGGCGATTTTCAGGCGCAGGAATATCGGCATCGTCTATCAGTTCTACAATTTGATCCCGAACCTGACCGTGGATGAAAACATCATGCTTCCCTGCCTGTTAGACAACAGGAAGCCCGACCCGCAGAAACTATCAAAAATTGTGGAACTGACCGGCCTGTTCCAGCGCAGAGGCCATCTTCCGGGAGAACTCTCCGGCGGCCAGCAGCAAAGGGTATCCGTAGGAAGGGCACTTATTAACGACCCGGCTTTCATTTTGGCCGACGAGCCCACGGGAAACCTGGACAGCAAGGCAGGCAGGGAGATCATCGAGCTCCTCACGTCAGCCAACCGGGCGGAAAACCAGACGCTGATCTTGATCACCCACGATGAATCTATCGCTTTGCAGGCGGACCGGATCCTTACCATCAGCGACGGACGGATCATCAGAGATGAGGTGATGCGCCCATGAATATCTTATGCTCATTTGCCTTAAGCCAGATTAAAAGAAAAAAAAGCAGGACAATGACCACGGCTTCGGCAATCGCACTGTCCGCCGCCCTGCTCACGGCAGTCGTTAACCTTGTGGCAAGCGGCAATGCAATGCTTGCAGGCTTTCTCGGTAAAGATTACGGCGCCTACGGCAGCGCCTATATCCCACTGCTGCTCATCCCTGCCCTGTTCTTAGCATCGCTGATCATCGCCATGTCCGTGATCGTTATCTCCAATGCCTTCCGGATGAGTGCAAACGAACGGATATCGCAGTTTGGCACTTTAAAATGTGTGGGGGCGACTAAAAAACAGATTTACAAAACGATCATGTACGAATGTGCGCTATTGTGTGTTGCAGCTATCCCCTTGGGTATTATGCTGGGATATCTGCTCAGCTTCATCGGCATCGGCGTCATAAATCTTTATATCGACGACCTGAACGTCCTGGCGCGCACGATGATGAAACGGATCAGCCTAAGCCTCTCCTTTACTTTTTCGCCTTTTGCGCTGCTTGTTTCGCTCATAATCTCTCTGGGAACGGTCTTTTTCGCAGCCACGCTCCCAGCCCGGAAGGCCATGCGGATCTCTGCTTTGGACTGCCTTAGGAACGGCGGCGAAACGGATACGTCGTCAGGGTACGGGCGCACCAGGATCACTCTTGGCACAAAGAAACCTATCGAATACCAGCTGGCACAAAAAAACGTGTCATCCAACCGCAAGCGGATGCATTCGGCGGTTACGGCCTTTTCCATCAGCATCATCCTGTTTATCACCATGAGCGGGCTTAAGGAAATCGCAAGCGGGATACAAAATTATATCTACACCGACTATGGATATACCGTCATGGCAGATTATACGGCAACATTTAAAAATACCGTCAACCCAAAAACCGGACGCAGGCAGCAAAATTGCGCATATCCGATTGATTCTAAAACAGCGGAAGAGATTACGGGCCAGTTTGCCCAGTACCATGGAACGGATGTTTTCGGAAGCGGGCAGGATTATTCCACTTATGTCGCCATCCTTACCCCACAGGATTTGACGGAAGATATGCGGCAGGTCCTATCCGATGAATCCGGTGAAGAACAGGCGGAGATTATTTTGGAGGTAGAAAGGATTATCCTGGATGAAAAGCATTATGGCGAGCTGTGTGCACAGGCGGGAGCGGTCTATGGCGGAGTTATCCTTCTCAACGACTATAAATATAACGACAACGGAACGGAGCGCCATATTGCCCCCCTGTCAATGGTATCATCCACCCTTAGGCTGGAAAAGGCTGACGGAAGCCCGGATTTTGTAACCATTGACGGCGTGCTTGGAACTGCGGAAATCCCCGTACAGCTCACATACCCAAACACGAATCCCATCCGCCTTATTGTTCCTTCCGAGGGGATGTGGGTACGCGGATATAACTGGATGGCATCCCCCGAAGATGAGGACGGGTTTATGGAATATGCCCGGTCTGTTCTGGAAAGTCATTTCCCACAGCACGGCATGGATTATGAGGAAGCGGGGTACACCAGCAGGGTATACGGCGCCCGGGACTTTGCAAAGCTGATGAACATTGCGGTCATCCTTGCCGCCTTTTTCCTCTATGCCTTTGTTTTTCTGTTGGGATTGATCGGCATACTGAACGTCATCAGCACCGTAAGCACCCAGATCAAGCTGAGGGCAAAAGAATTAGCCGTTTTACAGAGTATCGGGATGCCGTCTGAGTCTCTGCGGAAAATGCTCAGCATAGAAAGCATCCTCTGCGCAGGGAAAGCGCTTGCCGCCGGCCTTCCCATCGGCATCGGGATCGTCCTTGTCATAGCATACTGCGTGAAATTGCTGTTCCCCATTTCCTTCCATATGCCTTGGGCATCGATTATGATAACGATTTTCATAGCCGTCCTTGTCATGTGGGGAACCGTGCGGATCTCCGCAAACACATTAAAAAAGCAGAACATCATAGAAACGATCAGGCAATCAGGGCTGTAACGGCAGCTCTTTCCGATTTAAATCCCCCCGCGGCAATCCGCAGGGGTATCCAAGTCTTTCTCATTATGCACGTTTGGACAGCACTTCATCCTCGTACTCCTTCACTTCGCCAAACAACGAAAAATCATCCGCCACGCCGCACCGCTCACAGTAATAGTTCCACACATCCCCAAAGGGAAGGAGCTTTACCGCCTCCTGCATTGCCATCAGTTCCGTAAAACGGCTCTCATCCTGAAGCTTTTGCAGCTTCTCATTGGGGGTGCAAAGCGCCATCATCAGCGCTTTCTGGAAGCTCCTCATGCCCACCGCCCATGCGGACACGCGGTTGATGCTTGCGTCAAAGTAATCCAGCGCGATATACACGCGCCCAAGGGCGTCACAACGCACAATCTCTTTGGCAATCTCCTTCGTCTCATCATCCAAAAGGAGCACATGGTCCGAATCCCACCGGACGCCCCTCGTCACATGCAGGGCAATCTCCGGGAAGAAACAAAGCAGCGCGGGAATCTTATCCGATACCACTTCCGTAGGATGATAATGCCCATTGTCCATAAGCGGCAGGCAGCCTTCGTGCATTGCGGCAAAAGACAAGGTAAATTCAGCGGAACCTGCGGTATAGGATTCCACGCCGATACCAAATACTTTTGACTCCACACAGGGCTTTACTTTTGTCCTGTCATAAGGCTCGGAAAGAATCTCCTCGATTGCCTCTTTATAACGCATCCTGGGGCCCATGCGGTCCGCCGGTACATCCTTAAATCCGTCTCCCGTCCAGATGTTCATGACACAGGGGATCCCCGTTTCTTCCGCAAAATACTGAGAAATACGGATGCAGGCTTTCCCATGTTCGATCCAGAACCTGCGCACCTCGGGATCCGGGCTTGAAAGACTCTGCCCGTCCTTTATCATGTCATGGGAAAAGAAAGTGGGGTTAAAATCCAATCCCATGCCTCTTTCTTTTGCAAATTCCACCCACTTTTTAAAATGCTTCGGCTCTAATTTATCCCTGTCCGCAAACTCGCCCTCTTCAAAAATTGCATAACATGCATGAACGTTGATCTTCTTTTTGCCTGGGATCAAAGAGATTGCCTTGTCCATATCCGAAAGCAGTTCTTCCGGCGTCCTTGCCTTCCCCGGATAATTTCCGGTAGTTTGGATCCCGCCTGTCAAAGGGCCGTCATGGTCAAACCCGATCACGTCATCCCCCTGCCAGCAATGCATAGAAACCGGCACTTCCTTTAATTTTGCCAATGCGGCGTCGGTATCCACGCCCAACTTTCCAAACACTTCCTTTGCTGATGCATATCTTTCTGCTGCTGTCATCTTCATTCTCCTTTTCTTTTCATGTTATCGCTGATCATTATGATACTCTTCCACTTCAAAAGACCGAAATACGCATTCCCTCGCTTCCGCTGCCCCGCCAAGTTCTTTATTTTTGATCATCTGCGCCATAATATTTCCAATGGCTGTCGCTTCGCCGGGTCCGGCATAAACGGTCTTTCCTGTGGCATTTGCCGTTAACTGGTTCAAATACGCCGCATTGGAGCCGCCCCCAATGATGTAAATACCGTCATAGGTTTTCCCGGTATTTTCCTCGATCTCCTTTACCGTTTTTCCATAGCAGTCCGCAAGGCTTTGGTAGATCACACTGGCAATCTCTCCCGGCGTTTCGGGAATCTTCTGGCCGGTCCTTTGACAGTAATCCTGAATCTCCCGGATCATGCTTTCCGGTGCAAGGAAGCAATTGTCATTTGCATCCACCCGTGACGGGAATGCCTGGTCCTCCCTGGCCATCTTACAAAGTTCCGCAAAAGAATACCGGTCTTCCCATTCATGGCGCACCGACTGGATCATCCAAAGCCCCATGATATTTTTCAGATACCGGAAGCGGAACTCATAACCGCCCTCGTTGGTAAAGTTGGCCTTCCTGCTCACTTCCCTGCAGTCCGCCTCCTCAAGCTCCACCCCCATCAAAGACCATGTACCGGAGCTTATGTATACCCCATCGCCCTTCGCTTTCGGCATAGCCAGCACTGCCGATGCCGTATCGTGGCTGCCGCACAAAACAACTTTACAGTTAAATCCCACAGCTTCCCTGATTTCTTCCTTTAAATCCCCCACTTCCGTTCCCGGCGTCTGTATAGGCAGGAAAATTTCTTCCGGATATCCAAGAAGCCTGATCAAATCCCGATCCCACTGTCTGGTCTTTGGACTTACCAGCTGGGTAGAGGTTGCGTTGGTGTATTCAGATACTTTTTTTCCCGTAAGGCAAAACTGGAAATAATCAGGAAGCATCAGGAAAGTCTTTGCCCTTTCCAAAACCTCAGGACGCTTTGTCTTATCCGCCATCAACTGGTAAATGGTGTTAAAAATCTGCTTCTGGATCCCTGTCCTTGCATACAGGTCATTTTCCGGGATGATCCGGTAAACCTCCTTGTCGCATCCGTTTGTCCTGCCATCCCGATATCCGTAAGTATCCCCGATCACCTGATTCTTTTCATCAAGCAGCACGTAATCCACTGCCCAGGTATCAATGGACATGCTTTCCGGTATTTTACCGATCTCCCGGCATTTTATCATACCGTTTATGATCTCCGCAAACAAATGCCCCGTATCCCACAAAAGCTTACCGTCCTTATTTGCCATTCCGTTCTCAAACCGGTAGACCTCTTCAAGCTGTATCTTTCCTTTTTCCAGATACCCTATCATATGCCTTCCGCTGGAAGCCCCAATATCTACCGCAAGATAATACTTTCCCATATTTTTACCCATACCCTTTTAAATAATTTTGATAGACTTTTTTACCTTTCCCATTTATCATACAAGAAAGGGCATAAAAAAATAAGGTCATTTTCCCACAAAACCAAGGACCTTATTTGCAAATATACGGCAAAGGAATAACAAACGCCGGGCAGGCGGTCATTCCTCCGGAAGGGAATCCATATGGACGAAATGTTATTGCAATATTTTAAAAAGATCACTGACGAAGAAAAAGCACTGCTTAAGGGGCATACGGATATTCAAAAAGGCATCTATACATCCCAAAAAGAATTTGTGGTGGATAACGCCAAACTGCTGCAAAAAGGGCATCTTATCGAGATCCGCCCCCACACCCGCTTTGCCCATTTCCCCAAGCACAGGCACAATTATGTGGAACTGGTCTATATGTGCTGCGGCACCACCACCCATATCATCAATGACACGGAACAGATCGTTTTAAATGAAGGGGATCTGCTGTTTTTGAACCAGTCCGCCACTCAGGAGATCCTTCCTGCGGGCAGGGATGACATTGCCGTGAATTTCATCATCCTGCCGGAATTTTTTGACCGCGCCCTTTCCATGGTGGAGCGTGACCATGTGCTGCGCAATTTCCTGATCTCCACTTTGTCAAACGACCACTCCCAGCTTCCTTACCTGCATTTTCCTGCCAAAAATATCCTCACCATCCAGAATCTGATTGAAAATATGCTCTGGACGCTGGTAAACAAAAAACCCGGTACCAACACCATTAACCAAATCACTATGGGGCTTATTTTCATGAATCTGTCTGTTTTCGCCGAATCCATGCTCCCAAACCAGACAGGCTCCTATGAGCAGGATCTTATCTTCCGAATCTTAAAATATATTGAGACCCACTACAAAAATGGAACACTTACCGATATTTGTGCAGAACTGCGGCTTCCTGATTACTATGTCAGCCGCCTGTTAAAAAAGTACACGGATCACACATTTAAAGAACTGTTACAGCAGCAGCGTCTGCAGCAGGCCGTTTACCTGTTGTCACAGACCACCTTGTCCGTCAACCATATCATGGAGGCTGTGGGCTATAACAACAGCAGTTTTTTTTACCGGATCTTCAGGAAAAAATATGGATGCTCCCCAAAAGATTACCGGGAAGGAAAACCCTTCCCGGCCTGTAACAACCTCTTATAGTTTAACCCTTAATAATTAATCCCGGTAATTCCAAGCGCTCCGTCTACAACACTAAAAATTATATTGGCGCTTCCTCCGTCGGAAATGCAAAATCCTGCCATACTGGGCTGAAAGTTTTCAATATCGGCATTTTCTATGGATGTCAAAAGAGCTTGTGTAAACACCTCATCCCCACCGAGGTCTAGAAAGTCTTCTCTGGAATTTACTCCATTTATATCCGGCAGTCCTACATAAACCGGAAATGCCGTAAGATCCGCAAGGGCTTCTAAATCCTTATTCGCAACCGCGTCTTTCACCTTCTGCGCAAATTCCTTTGCCGCCTTGCTGTCAACAGCAAAATTATCCTCATATCCTGCTGCCTGATCACTTTCTTCCACTGTTTCTTTCCCGGCGTCATTCTGCGTTTCTTCCTGCACTTCTTCCCCTTGGCTGACTGCTTCTTCCTCCAGTATCTGAGTATCTTTCTGCTGTTCTTGCCCGCCTTCGCCGCATCCTGTCAAAACCGCTCCTGCCAAAGCCAAACCCAGCACCATTGCAATCACACTCTTCATTTTCTTTTTCATCATCAGTCTCCTCCTATTTCAAATTCAATCTCTCCTGATGAACCAGGAGCAATTTTATATTTTTCAAAAACGATGACCGGGCGGTTATTTTCATTGATATAAAATCTGGCATCTTCCGAAATTCCTGTAAAGCCTCCTTCCTCTTCTGTAAAAAAAGTTTCTCCTTCGTTCTGCCTTTCCCGAATCTGTTCCCTGATGCTCTCATTTACCAGTTCGGCATAATTATCGCCCAGCATATCATTTAATGAAACAATTTTTCCGGTTTTTAGATCCAGATTATAATACCTGGACTCATGATAGGCACTCGTCCAGCTCTCGGTTCCCCTTACGACAAAAGATAGATAGTCGCCGCCTTGCTGTTTAATCTCATAGCCTACCGTTATTTTAATCTTATGTTCTGCCCATTCTTCCGGCGTTCCGCCTGTTTCCAAAAAAGCGGTTCTATAGTCTTCTGCCCGCTTTATAGCATCATCCGCATACCGATTGCACTGATCAAGGATTTCCTGGTTGATGCCTTTTACTGTTATTCCGGTATCCTCTTCGATCATGTCGATTGTCGGGATTTCCACGGAAACCGCAATATCGTCAGTTTCTGTTTCATAAGAGTAAAACGTCAATATCCTGGCCAGCCCTCCGATCACGGGAAGCCGCGCCGCTTCTTTGGCAAATACCGGGTTCGCATTCAAAGCAGCCGTGAAAGCAATGCACACAGCCGCTGCCGCCGCTCCCATAATCCGGATAACTTTTTGAGCCCTGTGTCTTTGACCGATGCTGTTTTCCTCTGCCTGCCGTTTTCGTGATTTCATTATCTCCTGTCTGACCCTTACATCAAGCTCCTCCGGAATGAAAATCTTGTCATATTGTTCTTTCATTTTTTCCAATTTATTCATAAATCCACCTCCTCCATATTTTCTTTTAACAGCTTCAACCCCCGATAAAGTTTCGTCTTAACTGTGTTTACATTTAGTCCGGTAATCTGGGAAATCTCTTTCAGTGACATTTCTTCAAAAAACCTGAGCTTGATGATCCCCTGCACATCCGTCTCTAACTTCTCTAACTCCTGTTCTATTTCATCTTCCTGTTCATACCCCTTTTCATAGTACACCCCTTCCTGTTCCAAATCGTCGGAAACCAAAACAACCCTGCTCCGCCTTTTTAATACCGTTAAACATTCATTGATCAATATTCTGTAAAACCATGTCTTGACCGCATCTGCATTTTTGATTCCTTTATGCCCTTCAAGAGCTTTGCAGACTGCGTTCTGAACTGCGTCAAGAGCGTCCTCCTGATGCCTGGTATAACTATACGCCACCCGGTAAAACCGGTCCTGGTTATCAAGTATATATTGAATCAGCCTTTCATATAATATCTGTTTCATTGCCGGCACGCACCTTTCCGTCTTACTCCTATACTATATAGACTTTTCCGGCACCTGAAAAGTTTCAAAATATTGTGTCCATTGACATAGAATTACACAACGGATATAATGTTATTTACTACAACTGTAATAAATAAGGGGGATTTTTAGTGGGAACTTTGCCTCAGATATCCGAAGCAGAATATGAAGTCATGAAAATCGTTTGGAAATATGCGCCTGTCAGCACCAATGAAATAACGGAAAAATTATTAAGAACCACTGCCTGGAGCCCAAAGACCATACAGACACTGATCAAGCGCCTTGTGGCAAAAGGCGCCCTTACCTACGAAAAGCAAAGCCGGATGTTCGTCTATACCCCTCTGATAAATGAAAATGAATATGTCAGGCAGGAAAGCAGTTCTTTCCTGAAGCGTTTTTATGATGGAAATATCACAACTATGCTGTCCGCATACATTACGGATGAGAAACTTTCCAAGGAAGAAATAGAACAACTGCGTTCTATTCTCGAAAAAAAATAAAATTTCAAAAAGGCATTCAGAAGTCATATTGCCATTCTTCTAAATGCCCTTTTAATAAATTATTTTAAATACATCTGAAAAGCTTGTGAATACTGCAAAAATCTTCAAGCCTACCGTAGCCCCACTCCCTGGCACTTACTCAGCTGTTATTTGTCCATAGCACTTATATATTCCTCTATCTTCTGAACAAAATATTTTGCATTTTTAAGCTGTTCCTCTGCTTCTATGCGACTTGCAACATAAAAATCGTCATAATCCGACTTTTCCCTACAAAGTGAGCTTTCTTTTATAATCAATGACAGACTTCTATCTAAAATCTCCGTTTTCAAATACTCTTTCGTAAAAAAAGCTATCACTCCTGAATGTTTAGACGAATCAAACCCTTTCCGTGCATTAGCTGCACGCATCGCATGAAATACTGCATAGTAAGCTCTGTTCAATGATGTCTTATACTGTCCTATTTCTAAATTGCTTTCTGATGCTGACAGCATTTCATTTGCCCTTTCCAATCGGTATTCTGCCAGTTCTTTTAAGCTGCCTTCCATAGGACGATTCCCTCCCTCCGAATATTCCGGTAAAACGGAAGAATCCTTTCCCATTTCTTCATATTTTCTTCCTGTATATCCACAATAGAAAAAACCCTCTCATAGCGGAGGTCCATCTCTGCCGCCCAACTGATAAACTGCCTTTTTGTCTGATTGTCAATTTTATCCTTTATAATAATCGCTATATCAATATCACTCTCATTAGTCGCCTCGCCCCTTGCTATTGATCCATACAAAATGATCGCAGACAAATTTCTCTGAAAAACTTCCGTCAATCCTCGTACCAATTCCTCTTTCATATCATCAGACAGCATTCAACACACCTCCTAAAAGCTTATCCTTATCTCTCCTTACAAATTCATTATACCCTTAACTTTTCTACTTCACAATCAAATATTTCAAAAGAACATTAAGGAGACTGCCTGGCTTTTCCTCCGGAGCATAAGAAGTAAAGCCGCCAAAATCACCATGTCTGTCCTAAATAATTATCCAATATCACCTTAGCTTTACTGACCACATAGCCGCTTCCGCCCCTTCCTTTTACATCCTCTGCCATGCTGATCAATAAGACAGGCCGCTCCACATTGCTTTCTGCCATAAATACGGCAAACCACCCTAATTCCGTGCCGGAGGTGTCTCCTTTGGATGCTTTGATTTCCGCAGTTCCTGTTTTTCCCGCCAGGAGGATGTCATCCCGGTGTACCCTGTACCCGGTTCCATTGGGATCATTTACCACCTTTTTCAAACCGGAAAGTACCACATCCGCTGTCTCCTTGGACATTGCACCGGCAACCCAGTACTCCCCTTCCTGTTCTTTCTGATAAAGAAGATAAGGCTTTATCATGTTCCCTTCATTGCAAAATGCCGAATAGATGCACGCCATATGTAACGGATTCACTAAAACCTGCCCCTGACCATAGCCGCTGTCTGCAAGCTGTATTTCAGTTTCAATCTTTTCCGTGTTGGAAAACTGGGATTTTTGCATTTTGATCTCAAAAGGAATCTCTTTCCCAAACCCTAAGTTTTTAAGGGCACACGCCATTTCATCCGCTCCTATTTTCAGCGCCGCTTTTGCAAAATAAATGTTATCGGAATAGATCAGGGCATTTTCCAAAATCACCGGCTCATGGGCATGAAGCGTGGTCACATAATAAGATCCCCAGGATCCATCCTTCTGCCAGCTTAGGCCCTCGTTCCCGTAATCCTCCGCCGGGTCTACCGCCCCGGATTCCAAACCTACTGCCGCCGTTACCGGCTTAAAAGATGACCCAGGACACCATACCTGCCGGAAACGGTTATAAAGAGGCTTGTTCTCATCTTCGTTCAGGGCATCCCACTGCGCCGTTGACAATCCCATGATAAAATCATTGTTATCGTAAGAAGGGGTACTGATCAGCGCAAGCACTTCCCCTGTATAGGGATCTATGGCAGCGGAACAGCTTTTATCCTCCCGAAACTGCTCATAAATACAGCTCTGCAGATTGGCATCAATGGTCAATTGAATATCCTTTCCGTGCTGCACTGCCCGGTCCGCAAGCTCTGCCTTTTCATTGCCTTCCGAATCCACAATATAGATCCTGCAGCCATTGTGCCCCTTTAATTCCTTTTCAAACAGCCCCTCGATCCCGTTTCTGCCGATTACGCTGTCTGCCGTATACCCTTCCCTGGCATGATTTTCCAGATCCTCCGCCGTAACATTCTGCACATATCCCACCAGGTGAGCTGCCGCTTCACCTAAAGGATATTCCCTCACCTCCACATCAGACAGCATGACCCCCGGAATCGCCAGCAGCGCATCCTGCCGTTCTTTTTCTTTGATCACTTCTTCGTCCGGTTCCCCCGTCATCATCTCCAGTTCCTTCACTTTCGGAACCGTCTGGACCGGCACGAAATAGTCATCTTTCACCCATTTTGCAGACAGCTTCTTTTCGATGCTTTCAGGGCTGATTCCCAACAATTCCGCCATCTGGGAAACCGCTTCTTCCCGATTTTCTAATCTCCCCGGAACAATACCCACCGAAGAAGCCGTTCCTGCCCCTGCAAGGGTATGCCCGTTCCTGTCCAGAACTTCTCCCCGCTCCGCCTTTGACACAGAAACCTTCACCCGGTCCAAAGGCCCTAATTCCGGAAAAATAAGTGAATCATCCCAGGCCAGTTCATACCCCTCTTCCCCTTCCAAAAAGAACGCCTTATTCTCAAATGTAACCTTCCCTGCCGCCGTATCCAAAGATGCATGGTAAGTTACCGCCAGCTTTTTCTTATCATACGAAAGAATATGCGTCTCAACGTTCTGTGCTTCAATACCTTCATAAATTGCAGAATTGCGTTTGGTGAAATCTTCCGGGCTTACATTGCCGGATGCTTCCTGGTTTATCATGGCATACATTTCTTCATATTCCTGCCTTTGAATATGATCCATGTACCGAATCAAAAGTTCCTCCGGCGAAGGCCATGCTGACCTTTGTTTATCCTTTCCTGTAACAAAGTTGTTTCACCCTTATATATTACACTTGTAAGATTTAAAGGTCAAGTAAAAATGATAAATCCTGTTTGAGGTGAAAATCAATGGAATCCTATTCCGCCCCGTCCAGATATTGGTTTTCATATTTGCTGGGGGAAACTGTATCCACAATGGCTGTAGATCCTCACAGTGTTGTAAAGCGTCTCTATATATTCAATTTGTTCTTCATTCCTTCTGAAAATCCGGTTCTCCTCAAATTAGAACAGGCTCATCTGCCGGTATTCCTCCTGCATGCTCTTTTTTCTCTGTAATTGATCAAAATGCCTGTCCAACAGCCTCACAGCTTCCTCTTTAGAAAAAAGCCATTTTTCCATATCGCCGCAGGTCAGGATCAGCGGCATCCTGTTATGGATCCCTGCCATACATCCTTCCGCTTCCCTAGTCAGAATCGTGAATCTGTCGCCAGCCGGGTCTTTATGGTAGATTCCAGCCAGAAATAAAGTTTCCCCCGGCGAATAGAAATCGTATTTCTCCTTCTGTTTTCCACCGGACTTTTTCCATTCATAAAACTTTTTGGCCGGTATGATGCAGCGCCGGTTTTCATAATCATAACGGAACATCGGCCTTTCCTGCACCGTCTCTGAACGTGCATTAAAAATATTTTTCCCTGCCCCATCATATCCCCATTTCAACACTTCGGACACGATTTCGCCTTTCAATGCCTTCAAAACTAATGCAGGTTCCGAAGGATGCACGTCCCCCAGCTTTGCCATCTTCCGGTCAATCTTCCTGGCTATCTTCTCAATCTCTTTTGCTGTTTCATCGTCTATATAAAACCGTCCGCACATACCCTGCCTGTTCATCTCCTTTACTGCAATTAAATGATCCGTGTTTTTTCATGATCTACATCTATCCCTATTGTTATCCCGGATCGCCGTTCTTTATCCAGCCCGCCTCCCATGTGTGAGACATTACCCCTAAGGAAACTGGTGCGGAACACCGCATCTTCGCCATACTTTTTCCTGATCTCGTCTATGGTTCTGTCCAGTATTTCCAGCCGGTCAAATTTCTGCAGGTCAAACAGGTTATACTGTCTCCCTGCATCCGTCTGTACCCTTGAAGTATGGACACCGATCTGACGGATCGGCATCTTTTTATCCCACAGCTTATCAAATATCTGACATGCCGCCCAGAATATCTCCTCCGTCACGTCCGTTGCTGACAGGCTGTTCCCATAGCCTTTGTTTGTCTCCAATCCCTTCACAGAGTTATAGATTGCCATAACGTCCTCTTTGGGTAAGGTTGGAAAGACAGCAATAACACCTTCAAGATCCAGCCCGCACCTGCACATCGACTCTACCGCACGTTTATCCTGCTCCTTCATCACTACCGCCATAAATGTTCTTCCCCGCTCTATAATCGTCAAAATATTTTGTGTTAATAACTTCATGAAATGTCACAGATCTGACCTCGTTCGCTGTCGCAAACCTACCCGTTGTTCTGCCACTGGTCCAATTGTATAGACTGATGCCATTATTATCATCTGTGCTCCCCGCAAAACTCTCTGATAATCCCCAAAACCTGCCTGCTATAGTAAACCGCGCCGCCATGGGCATCGCAGCCTGCAAGCTCATAGTAAGAAACCTCGTGACGGGCACCCACCAGCTGTTCATACAAAGCCCTGCTGTTCTCAACCGATACCACCGGGTCATTTTCACTATGTATCAAAAGCACCGGCGGCAGTTTGATATCCTCCGTGATATACATAGCGCAGGAAGCCTTCCTGGCAAGTTCCTCATTCCCCTCTATCCTGTCCACGCCCAAAAGCACAGCTGACGGGCGCCTGTCCAACCACGGCGGGAGGGGCGCTTTTGCGCAGATTAAAAGGTCCGTAGACCCGCTTAAGACGACCACCCCCGATATCCCGAGAAACCTGCCACACAGGCCATTGGCCTGGAACAGGGCAGACATCATGGCAATATGCCCGCCCGAGGAATTACCCATAAGGTAAACCCTATTCATGTCCATATGGAACTGGTCCGCTATTGTTCCCATAAATGCAAGGGCATTGCCGACATCTTCTACCTGCGCCGGGAACGGCGCAAGATCTGATTCCCGGTATTCCATTGCCACTACCACAAAGCCCTGCCTGCCTAAGTCAGCATACTGCGGGATATCATTGTACATCTCCTGCTTATGCCAGGCAGAACCGGGGATAAAAAGGATGACCGGGTACTTTTCATCCTCTCCCCACTCCGCCTTAAATGGGAAAATGATCTGCAAATGCCTTTTGCAACTGCCATAATCATGGTACTCCCAATCCTGTGAATACAGCCATTGTGTCTCATCATATGCATCAACGTTGATTTTAAACTTGCTCATAAAACTTCCCTCTCCACAAAATCCTGCCTTCTCTCACCCCATAAGGCTTTTAAACTGCTTTTCAAGCAGCCCTGTTGACCATTCATACACATCCATTGTATCATATTTCCGGTATTCACATTCCAAAGACACTAAGACCAGTAAATAAATATCATACCACAACGCTCTGCGTTTTTCGCTTTCACTAAGCACGGGCATCCCATACCCTTCCAAAAAAGACGCATTGTCAGAATAGGTGCGGAACCCGACTTCCATAAGCGGGTCGCCCCAAATGCTCCGTTCCCAGTCTATGATCCCGGTAACCTTCCCGTCCTTGACAAAAATATTCCCATCCCAGCAATCCCAGTGGACCAATTTGGGCTCAGACACTTCATCAAACAGATCCTTGTCCTTTTCTAGACATTCCCATAGCTCATCCACGGAAATTCTCAAATCCACATTGCCCTTTTGTGCGTCGCCAACGCCCGCTTCCAGCATCTTGCAAAAAACCGGATACCATGTATCCCCCTGAAATTCCGGCTGCCCGGGATAGCCAAAGCAGGGGCTGGTAATCTCATTGATCCTCCGGTTTATTCTCCCGGTCTCAATTTTAATATCCGCAATTTGATCCGATGACAGTGTATCCTTTACCGCATTCAGGCTTTTTCCTTCCAGCTTTTCCATAAAAAAATAGGGGGAATTACATATCGTACAGCTATCGTCATATCCCAGCATGGACGGAACAGGAATGCCGCCGCTTTTCTCAGCCATCTTCATAGCCTCCACTTCACTGTACATTATATTCTTTTCATATGTCATTACTCTAATTTCCGGCGAAGGGGCAACCTTTAAGATCACCTGCTTCCCACCACTTAAGGAAACTTCATAAGCAACGTTAAAATATCCTTCTGTCAGCTCCACACAGCCTTCCAGCTTTTCCGCCGGAAAAAACTTCTCTGCCATTGATCTGATCGTCTGTCTATCCTGTTTACTTTTCGTCATACTTTTCATTTAACTCTCCTGATTCTGCTTTACAGGACTCCACAAAATTCCTATAAAGTTTGTTTTTCGAAATACTTTTTCATATACGTTAAAAGAATTACCCCAAAAATGGGAAAAATAGACGCACCCAGCATCCCTGTCTTAAACCCAACCTGTTCCGGCGTTAATAACATGGCATTGCCGATTGTTTCCGACCACTTGGTAAGAGAAATACGATCCACAACGATTCCAAGCGCCTGCGGTGCAATGGAAGCGCCAAGATCCCCGCCTGCCGCCATTAAAGCATAGGCGGCAACACCGGCTCCGGGAATTTTCTCTTCCATCAAGATCAGGGTTCCCGGCCAGAGCATGGAGGTACAGACACCAAGTGCAACACAGGCGATCAAGGACAATACCGCATTAGGCGAAAACGCAACGGCAGCATAACATACAGCAGCTCCACACATACTGACCATCAACGTCTTAAAAATATTTCTCCCGAATTTTGCGTAAGCCGATCTGGTGAGGGCAAGCAGTATTGCAAATACGGACATGCCAAGGATATCTCCCCAGACTTTAGGTATCTGTAATGCGTTCTCCGCATAAACAGAAATCCAGTTTGTCATGGTATTTTCGGCGCACGCACCTAAGAAAATGCACATCATGCACAAAACAAGCCCCTTGATCCTTCGTTTAGCGCCGGCAGACTTTGATCCCTCCTGGCTCATATCCATATCAGGAAGCGGTGACCTCCTTAGCAGGATAGATGCAATTACCGGCAGTGATGCCCAAAAGAACGTCAAGTACACCCAATATTCCTTTCCGGCAAATTGTAAAAACAAGGTACTGATGAGAACAACACCCACAACACCATAACCGTATAACGAGTGGAGAACACTCATGTCTTTTTCAGGCGTATCCGACGGCAATGCCGCGATCGTCGGGCTTATCAGCACTTCTCCAAGCCCTGCCGCAAAGGAAAAAATAAAGGTTCCGGCAGCTAGTCCGATGTAAGCATACTGCGGAAACAGCATCGGGATCAGGGCATACACAAATAAGCCTGCCGCAGTGATAAGCGGCATCAAACGGATAGTTTTATGAATATTAAAATATCTGCTGAAAAAACTAAAAATCAGATCAATCCCCAATTGCGTACAAAAATTGATAAGAACCAGGGTTCCAAGCAGTGTATATGATATCCCATACATTTCCCTGAATGCCGCAAATAAAAGGGGCGGCAGGCTGAACACCGAGGACATTACAAGATTGGTAAAATAGCAAGTGAGTTTCGTCCTTCTATCATTCATTTTTTCCATCACTGCCGTTACCTTTTCTTTCTTCATACTGCTCTTTCGTGATACGGGAAATGTGCTCCGTCCTTATTTCCCCCAGCAAAGAACACTCCACGCCCTCAATCGTATGATGATACGCAAAACCGCATTTTTCCTGAACCCGGCGGGATTTTTCATTGCCGTCATAGTAACCGCACCAGACTGCTTTAAGCCCCAGTTCCTCAAACCCATACCGCATCATTTCAAGGACAGCCTCCGGGATCAGCCCCTGCCCCCAATAAGGCACGCCGATCCAATATCCGATCTCCCCTTCCTCTTCTCCTATCTTTTTGCCGCTGTACTTCCCCACCATCAGCCCTATGCTGCCTACAGGCTCCCCTGTCTCTTTCAAAATAACCGCATAGGTTTCCGGTTCGGACAACACGCCTTTTATGATCTCCCTGCTGTTTTCCACACTGGTATGTACCGGCCAGCCGGCTGCCGGGCCTACCGCCTCATCTTTTGCATATTGATACAGGATTTCCGCGTCGGCCTCTTCCCAGGGGCGCATGTACAGTCGTTTTGTCTCTAACATAATGATTCCCTCCCGTTTGGATGATAAGCATAAATATATTTTATACATTTTATCCACGGTCCCCAAAACTGTCAAGGACAAAAAGCCCTCCCCTTGCAGGAAAGCACAGTTTCTGCTATAATTCTACTTAAATCATTACCATTTCATCATGAAAAGCAAGGAGAAAACAGTTATGGCAAAACAAGTATTTGAAGCAAGACCCGGTGAAAACGTTTTTGCGGAAAAAGTAACCGCTGACTGCTGGAAATCACCAAAACAGACCCTCAGCAGTCAGGTTTCCGGAAAAACATATCTTACAGACCAGCGTATCGTATTTCTGGCATCCGGATTGATCGGAACGGAAAGCGTAAGCTGGGAAATTGAAATGAAAGATATTGCGTCTGTGAAGACCTGTATGACGCCGCCTTTCTTCCCTTTCGGAATCATGATCACGACAAAGGACGGAAGCAAATACAAGCTTGCTTACATGAAGCGCAAAAAATACTTTGATTGGATCTCCCAGCATATTTCCTAAAGAATCTGCCGGATCCTCTCTTCATAGGAAAAATATCTTTTAACTTTCCTATAACCGTTTAAAGCGATCTTCTTGCGAAGATCCTCATGTTTCAGGTAAAAATCCATCTTGTCCAGGGCCTCCTTGAGGCTCCCGTACAAGATCACATCCACGTTATCCTGGAACCATTCTGCCAGTTCCGGCTGATAATTTGATAAAAGCACACCTTTGCTTCCCATAATATCCAACGCCCGAAGGGGAATCCCCGACCGGATGTCCTTCAGCGTGATATTAAGGTTCAAATGGCTGTGCCGGAACACAAATGGCATTTCTTCATAATATTTAAGCAGCCCGCAGTTTTTGGGCATTCCCTCCGGCAATGTTCCTGCATAAGTATAAAGCCGGGTATCAAAACGCTCTGCTGACAACATTAAAAGCTCCCTGCGTTCCTGCTGTGTGATCTTAGCCGCCACCGCATGGGAAAGCCCCCGTCTGGTAAGCCGCACTCTTTTCTGCCCGATTTTTTCATAAGAAAGATTGATCTTCTCCAAAAGGTCATCCGTCAATAATTCTTCCACAAAATAAGCCCCATACACTCTCATCTGCGCCTGCAGGATTCCCTGGATATACCCTTTGCAATAATCATCCGCCAAAGACAGCAGGCCATCCAGAGGAGAATCATAAATCTTCCCCACAAAAGAAACCTTGCCACAGAATTTTTGCGATGGATTTTTCCCTGCCAGTACCCTATCCAGCCGGTCTGTGTCAACCGCCAGGGGAAGATGGTACACATTTTGAAATCCCTTCTTCCGATATTCTTCCGCTTCCAAGCGGTCAAAAAGGAAAATCCGGTTGGTCTCATACTGAAAAAAGTCCTGCAGCCGTTCCTCTAACGGGCTGTCGTAGGACCATGACAGATACCTGATATGACAGCGGTCGCACACTTTGGCAACCAGAGGGAAAAAATTAACGCTGAACACACGATCATAAGTATGCTCCGCCAGATATTCCGTCAGGCGTTCCTCAAAAAAAACATCCTCATACCGGTCCGGAAAATGATAAAACACTGTCCGGCAGCTATGCCCCATCTTGGTAAATGCTGTCAAAATATCTCTATATGTATAGGAACCTGCGTCAAACAGCAGTATTTTCATGATATCCCCCTTAGGATCTGACGGTAATCTTTCCCCAGCGCATCCCCATATTTTTTCAGGAAAAGCTGCCGGTACTTATCATATTTACTCATATTTGACAGTCTGCCATCATCATGAAGACACCAGGGCGGATTCTGTGCCGGAACCGCAATCTTATACCCTGCCCTCAAAAATTCCATACACTGGAAGGCGTCATAAAAATCAAACCCGGTAAGTTCCGCCTGATTCCACGGAAAATCGTATTGTGTTGCCAGTAAAAACCCGTCTACCACCGCCGCATAGGCATACCCGCCGGATAAATCGGCACAATCCCCTATCCTTTTTTGGTGCCACATGATCCCATCCCCCGACATTTTTTCATACCCTACCATTCCGATCATGCCGATTTCCGGGTCATCCTCAAAAACAACCAAAAGATCCGTCAGAAAATTCCTGTTTAAAATAAACACATCCTGATGCATGTAAATTTTATATTTGGCATCCGACTGTTCCATGGCCTCCTGATAGCCCAAAGCCATGGACACGGCATCCTTTACCGTCAAAAGATCCATGTCATATCCTTTTGGAACAGCCAAATGCTGCAGATAATGGACACATTCCTCCAAAAAGACCGGTTTGTCCGTACAGATGATAAAACAAAACTTTTTATTTTCCACAGGTTATCCCTTTCTTTCCATGTCCGTTAATTGCGTGAAAAGAAGTTTCTCCCCTTCCGTCCAGACATCCGCAAATACCTCTGTCAGCTTCCCATGCTCTGACGTCTTATCCAAAAAAAGTTCGTTTTGCAGCGCCAGATAAACCGCAAAGGGAGAGGGCCCTGCCCCTTTTAAAAACTGCCCTGCCTCCGCCACGGATTCTTCCGACAATCGGGTTTCCAGCCGCCGGAGCGCAAACACCATGACCTGGTATTTCTCCATCAGCTCGTCCTCGGACCGGCATCCGAAATGAAAAGACCTCACCCGGTATTTTGTCTCCAGAGAGATTGTCTGTAACACCCGCAGAAGCTTCCGGACTCCTTTCATATGCTTCCAGGCCCATTTCCCTTTTCCCGATTCCATATAAGGGATCAGCGAAAGCAGTTTCTTATCATCGCCATCCGCCAGGGCTTCCCGCATCCTGTCATTGATATACCGGCATGCCTCCTCCGCCTTAGGCCATTCCTCCTCTAACTGCCCAAAATAACACTCCGCTTCCAGCTCCGGCAAAAGCCGTAAGGACAGGCCGCATTTTTCTGCCGCTTTCCATACCATGGCTGCCAGACAGGCGGCATTTTCCTTTCCTGCCTTCTCCCCTGCATCTTCCCTCCACCCTTTTATTGCTTCCAGATAAGGAATCAGAGGATACCGTTTTTGCAGATATTTTTGATAACCCGTTCCTTTGCAAAAGAAAAACATGGAAATACTAAGGGGCTGATCCAGATATTTTTCATCAGGCAGGTTTTCATCCAGTAAAAAATGCACGAATTTCGTGTTCCATAGATTATACGAAATCCCGCCCGTAAGGGTAGTAAACCCAAATCCGTAAAGATTGACCGTGACTACAAGATCTGCACCGGAAAACTGGATCCGGGTAAGGTTAAACTGACCCAAGGTATATTGACTGATGCTGTTTATGCCGCCTGCGGACAAGATCTTTACAAACTCACCTAACAATTCCCCATGGATATCCTCGGGGCAAAGTACGGTTATCTTCATGACAATCCCCTCGAAACGTTTCCATCCGCCACCACTAAATATTGATATGCCAGAAAAAAGAAAGTCTCTCCGCCGCCTAATTGTTTAAGCTCCGCCACAAACTGTCTGTCCTTTTCCTGCATTTCGCCATACATCAGATAGGTACTGGATGTGATCTCGTATCCGGCGCGCGCAAACATCCTGACAATCTCATTATAAGTGAAAAAATGGATATGGGTCCTGTCCAAAAGCCCTGTATCCTGATATGTAAAATCTCCCTGCAGCAGTTCCTTAAGCACCGTATAATGCATCAGGTTCGGGATGGAAGCAACAACTTTCCCCCCGGGCCTTAAAAACTGCCTGCAATAAGCAATCACCTGTTCCGGATCCCTTAAGTGTTCCAGCACATCCCCGAACAAAATATAGTCAAAGACCTGCCCTTCATAGGGCAACCCATATTCCTCAATATTTCCTGTCAAGACCTCCCCAAAACAGGCGGCAATCTTTGCGGCATCAGGATTGATCTCCAATCCGTACAGCCTGACCCCTGGAAATCGGTTCTTTACTTCCAACATATTGGCACCGCAGTCACATCCCACTTCTAACAGGGAAAATACCTCATCCTCTTTTCTTTCGATGACATTTACAAGGCTTCTGTTGGGGATGGTGTTAAAATAGTTCATTCCCCATTTTGCCTTAAGGACATCCCTGTCCGCATCTTTACCCAAAATGGCAGCATAAAAATCCCTATGGGGAATCAGCTCATAGGAAACCGCACTTTCCACCGTTACCAGTTCCCACTTTTTACCTAATCCCCGGAAAGAATAATCCAGCATCACCATATCCGGATGAAGCAATTGCCCGTCAAACTCTCCTAAATCCGCAAGAAACCTGCGTGCAAGCAAAACACATTCCCCGGAAATTTTCAGGGAAAGCCGTGTTCCCGCTTCCCTCTCCATCCCCTTCACCCAATCCCACGCATCCGGAATATCCATTTCCTGTGAACAGACGGATGCAAAATTAACGGACATTGCCGCACCGGCTTTTTTCTCATGTAAGCAGGTTTTTTCCAACTGCCGGATGCAGTTTCCAAGGCAGATCGTATTGGAATTTAACAGCAGAATATCCTCGTCATGGGTAAATTCCTTTACAGCAGCATTTAAGATCCCTGCATAATTCTCCAGCTTATCCGCACGCAGATAATCATACTCTTCCTGCTCCCTAAGCCAGGTTCCAACCCGGCCATCAATCCCCATGTCAATGACCACGATGTCTTCTCTGGATATGCCCGACATGGACGTTAAACATTCTAAATTCAGTCCCAGCATTTCCACGTTTTGATATACCATCAAAAATACTTTAACCGCCATAAAGTCCCCCCTTACTTCCCAGGGTCACGCTACGAGAACTCCTCCAGCATCACCTGCGCCACTTTTTCCATTTTCTCCTCTGTAAGGCCAAGCCCGCTGGGAATATAAAAACCCTTTTCGGCAATCTTCTCAGACACAGGACATACTTCCCCCTGAAACAATCCCATTTTCAAAAATACCGGCTGTTTCTGAATAGGATAAAAGAAGGGCCTGGTACCAATGCCGCGCTTTCGCAGCTTTTCCATGGCCTGTCCGGCATCCATTTTGGTATGTTCCAGCACAACTCCATAAACCCAGTAAATATTGTCACAATACTCGGTTCGTTCAACACTCTGGCATAGCACACCTTCCGCCTGTTTTAAGTGTTCCTTGTAAAATCTCCCAATTTCCCGTTTTTTAAGGATTGCCTCCTCAATTCTTTCCAATTGCGCACATCCGATTGCCGCCTGCATGTTTGTCATCCTGAAATTGCTTCCCAATTCTTCGTGGACGAACCTTCTTTCCGGTAAAAAACAAAGGTTCCTGATCTTGCGGCACCGGTCTGCCAGTTTTGCATCATCCGTCAGGACCATGCCGCCTTCCCCGCATGCGATTAGTTTATTGGGATAAAAACTGAAAATACTCACATCTCCAAAACTGCCGCAGCGTTTTCCTTTATAAGTCTGCCCGTGGGCCTGGGCGGCATCTTCGATTACCTTCAGCCCGTACTTTCGAGCTAACAAAAGCACTGGATCCATATCCACCGTGATTCCGTAAATATGCACCGCCATAATAGCGGCAGTCTTTTCCGTTATCTTTTCCTCTATCTGTGACACGTCCATATTCCAGGTGTCTTCCATGCAGTCAACCACCACCGGAACCAGTCCGGCCTTAACCACTGCCTGCGCACAGGAAATGATCGTAAAGGCAGGCAGGATTACTTCACTTCCTTTGGGCAGCTCCAATGCCTGCACAGCGGTTTCTAATGCGGCGGTTCCGCTGCTTACCGCAATCCCATACTTTCTCCCGGTATAAACCGCCATCCCCTTCTCAAACCGCTCCACATAAGGTCCTTCCGAGGAAATCCATCCGCTGTCAATGCATTCGCACAAATATTTCTTTTCATTCCCGCCAAGCAGCGGTTCATTAATCGGTATAAATTGATCCATATTTCCCCCTATACTTTTCTTGCCGCACAGACTGCCGTCCAGGAATCAAAATCTGTCTTTTGCAGTGTATTGCAATCCAGACATTCCAAAAAATCCAGCCCTGCGTTATGCAGATAAAACCTTAGCTCCGGGATAAAAAAATATCGCATTTTGTGAACTTCTTCCACCGTTTTTGTTATCCCGGTCTTTTTATCCATCACAAATATTTTGTAATTCACATCCACCACATTTTCTTCCACATGCATTACCGGTTCAGCAATCCTGCATAACCTGCAACCGGCATCTTCCGCTTCCCTCACCCGGACGGACGGCTTATCGCTTAACACGCCCGGACCGTACCAAAAATCAAACACGAAGATCCCGCCTTTTCTTAACGCCTTCGATGCCGTTTGGAAAGCCCTTATGATATCTTCATTTGTATTTTGGTAGCTCATCACATGAAACAGCGACACTACCCCGTCATAATGCTTCTCGCTCCTGTAATTCCTGACATCCGCCACTTCATACTCAATGGAAAATCCTTTTTGGCCGTTATTCTTTTTGGCCTCCGCGATCATACGGGAACTGATATCTATCCCTGTCACTTGACAACCATCTCTTGCAAACACTTCATCATGCCTTCCTGTTCCGCACCCCATATCCAGAACAGACAAGACCTTCCCATCCCCCAAGTTCTTAATGATCTGCTCTGCGTCCTTTGCTTCTTTTTCATAATCCTTATCCTTATAAAAAGCATCGTAATAATTCGCATAATCCTGAAATTCTTTCATTATATTCCCACACTTTCCATCACGCCGGTTCAAACCTTGTCTTGTCGGCATCCCCCACATAAGGCCCCTGTTTAATCTCAATCATCACCGTTTCTTCTAAAATTTCAAACCCGTGACCGCCTCCGGCAAGCAGGATCACATCCCCTTCCTCAAGCACGGCAGACTTTTGAAATCTGCATTTTCCGTCATAAAAATCCACCCTGAGCTTCCCTTTTTTGATCATCAGAATTTCCTGCGTAAAATGCACAGTCCTTTCCACTTTATTGTGAAAATGAGGAATGATCTGATGTCCTTTTGGGTGGTGCATATACGCCATCTGCTGTGAAAAATCTCCCGGCGTCACAAACTCAATGCCATCTTTATCAAACGTGTGCCTGATAATAATGGCAGCTATCTCTTCCAAGCAATATACTTTTTCTATCATATGAAATCCCCCGTTACCATATGGTGTTATCCGTAAGCAGACAGGAAAAGATCCCGTCCTCATATTTCAGCTGGTTTTGGTACAACTCCCTTAACGGCCTTCTCCCCAAAAGATACTCCCAGACTTCCATATGCTTTTTCGCATAATTATCCCATGTCCAGTCCGCAACGGATGCAATCCTTTTTTCTCTTTCATACTGCAGGTCATACAAAACGTTAGTGAACTGGTCGATGGTCCGGCAGCTATAGTCAATCCCCTTTTCCACATCCAGATGGAACCCCTGGGGTGTGACGATGGTCTTTACCCCTGCCGATAAGGCATCCAAAAATCCCATGGATCCTTCGTCAAACCCGAAAAACAAATAAAGATCCAATGAAGGAATCAGCTCATGGTACTGCATATAGTCAAACTCGTCGTAATAATAAACCTCAAATCCCTTTTCCCGCATTTTTGCTACAATGTCCTGCCATCCCGCCCCCATAATCTTAAATTGAAAAAAAGCCGGATCTACCCCGTTTAGCATCTCTAAAAGCGAGTTGGTCCGTTTCCGCAGGTCGTAGGAATCATAGCACCTATGGGTAATACCGATAACATATTTTTTCGGACACATGTTTCCGTCATGGGCAGGATTGACATAGCAAAGCTTCTCCCTGGGGATTCCTCCTGTCTGCACCAGATAATTTAATGTGTCTTTTGACATGCAGATCCCCATTTTGGCTGTTTCAAGCTGCTGCCTGAGCAATTCTATCTTCTGCCCGGTATCTACATGGGTGATCATAAGGGTATCGTTAAAGCTCCTTAGCGGGCGGTACGGATGGTATGGAATATGATGGTTAATGTCTGCCCCCGGATCGATCCCACCTAAATCCGCCAATGCGCCCAATTCATTCAGATGATCTTTTAACCGCTGTGCAAATTTCGTCAGGATCCAGCCTCCCCCTTCGTAATTGATGATCCTGACTCTTAATGGCCTGTCGTTCACTTTTCATTTCCCCCAATCCTGCTTCCTATTAATACGGTTTTTCCCAGCTTCTGTTCTTGCATAAATACTCATTTTTGTAGGTATAAAGGTCGCAAAGATCGTAGTGGAACCCATTTTTCCAGCAGGCATACCCAAAGCTGAGCTGGTCACGCCTGCTTTTGTTTTTGACTTCCCTCCACCAGCACTCCATCACCCTTTGCAGAACAGTATCATAATGTTCCCGTATCAGGCAGGCGCAGTCTGTAAGCCCGTTTCTTTCCGGATATCCTTCCCTGGCATAACCTTCCATCTGTCTTCTTATGATCTCCGGGTCATCTTTGCCAATTGACGCACAGACCCTTGCTTCTTCGTAGGCACATTCCCTGACAAAATGAGGGAAACATAGCATAGAACTTCCCCGGCTGTATGTCTCCATATATTTCCACAGATCGCCTATAATCTGTACTTTTCCGTCAATATAGATAGAAAAGTCATACTCCTCCAAAAACTTGTGGCATAAAATTTTATACTTTCTGGAAAGCCGGGCCGGGTCCAGCCCTTCCTCGTTTTCCACATACCGCATGGTCCACACATCAGACGTAAGATTTCGATCATCCGTAAAACAGATATAATCAAACCCTTCATCCCTATATTCCGGTGCGCAAAGCACGTCATATCCGCCTGTGACCACCGTGTAGATCACCCCTTTTCCAAGAAAGGCATTTTCCGGAGAGCGGTCATGGAAGGGATAGGTTTCATAAGCTTTCTTTGCATATTTTTGAAACTCACGAACCATGGGCCATTCCGTATCCTCTTCCACCCTTTTCAGCCGTTCCTGCTCCAAAAACACCCCGTTCCCGTCTATGGTCTCCAAATCATCCGCCAGTTCCCCTATCATCCTTACCAGCATCTCCTTCTCTCCCTTGCGGGAAGCCATGCCAATCCCTTTTTCATAGATGGATTCGTATTCACTGATCTGCTGCGCAAGGCCGTCCAGCCAGCCCTTATGCTCCGCATAGATAAGCTCAGCCACGTCTTTTACCGGAAACTGCCCTGGCGGCAGTGTTCCTTTCCCGACACGATCCTTAAGACTTTTCAATATCTCCACACTCCGGCTCATCCAATCCCCCGTCTTTTCCAAAAACAACATCCAGCATTTCCATGATCCGTGTTTTTAATGAATGCTTTTCCCTTACCTTCTTATAACCGTTAATGGCAATCCGGATCCTCTTGTCGTCGTTTGCAAGGTAGTAGGCAATTTTTTCTTCCATTTCTTTTAAGTCATGATAAACTTCCAGATCTTTTCCTATCTCAAAATACTCCTCAAGCTCCGGCTGGTAATTGGTCAGGCAAAATCCGCCTACCGCCATGATATCCCAGACTCGCAGCGGGATTCCGCTCTCAATGCTCCTGGAAGTAATGTTTAAATTAATTTTGCTCAAATAAAAAACCTTGGGCATTTCCGTTCCATAATCAAGCCACGGTTTCACTGTGATGCTTTTTAAGACCTGCTTTGCCGATGCATCCGCATAAAGGACTACCGGAAATTTTTCCTGCAGCGCTTCTAAGATCTTTACCCGTTCCACCTCGTTGCATTTCCTTGCAAGCCTCATGCTTTCACAGAAATAGCGCCGGCTTATATTCCAGGATTCCCAGGTATCCTCCGGCTGTTTCGATGCCATATAATCGATCAGCCCTTCTGACGCCTTGTCAAATATGGATACCCCTTCCTTCCAGACACATCCCATCTCCTCAATGATCCCCCGGGCCTCTTTCAGATACCCTGCGCCCTGATCGTCAAAAATTTCCTCAAAGCCCCGGTTATTGTATAGCCTCCCCACAAAGGACACATCGCAGGTATATTTTTTCTCATCCCTCTTACCGATATGTACCGCACCGAAATTGTCTATCTCCGGAGCCAATGGCAGATAGAACAAATGCTTTAATCCAAGAGGCTTTAACCTGTCATATTGCTTCCGGTCAAATACACTGATAAAATTCACCTCATGTAAGGCTTCTTTACTATATAGGCCCATAAGTGGGGAATCGTAAACCCATGCGTAATATGGTACCCTAAAATTCTGGCAGGCATTTGACAGCCCCTGGCTGAAGTCATAAGTCACTGCCAGGTCATAATGACCTTCCTCCAAAAGCTCTTCCGCTGCTTCCTGATCCCGTAAATCCGCACTTCCGCCATTTTCTAACGTGATCTCCACTGCCGGAATAAACACATTATGCCCAAGCTGGGTCAGAGCAACGGCAATCCCGATAGACTGAATCTGCTTGCTGTGCAGGAATAGAATCCGTTTCCTGTGCTGCTGACCGGCGACAATTTCCGGATATTCCCGAAGCAGGATCTTCCTGTTTTTCTCATAATCCCAAAAACCGGGAGCCCCGCAGGAATGGATCACCCAATTTGTTTTTTGTCCGGGAACCACGATCCGGTATCCCGCCCGCCGAAACTCCAGGCATTGGGATACATCATAAAAATCAAAGCCATGGAATAAATCCTCACGCCATGGAAGATCGTATTGCGTTGCCATCAAAAAACCGTCAACCACTTCCACTTCACGGATCCCCCGCTTTACCTTTTCAATCCCGTCAAACCCGGCTTCCGCCAATTCGTCCAGACGGTAAAAATTCCCACACCGCAGCTCATGCCACATCACGCCATCCTTTGACAATTTCGGTGCGCCAACAATCCCCACCATTCCAACCTTGGGGTTTTTCCTAAAAATTTTTATCAATTTATCCAGAAAAAACGGTTCCACGATAAAGGTATCCTGATGCAGATAGATCTTATACTTCGCATCCGACGAACACATTCCCTCGTTATAGCCGGAAGCCATAGACTTTGCATCCCACACCGTGACTACATCCACGGAAAAACCGTCAGGAACATGCAGCAGGCTTAAATACATCATGCATTCGTCCAACTGCTGTTCATCATTGGTACATAAGATAAAACAGATCTTGTTCCGGTCAACCATTTTCTGCCTCCTTTAAAAGCAGTTTTTCCTTCCTGGGAAAGGCTTCATCCGCATACCGCAAAAGCAAAAGGGCATTAAGCATATCTCCCGTTTCCCCAAGATACCCTGCAATATACAAAAGGTTTTCTTCTCTTTTTTGGGTTTCGGCCACAATGATCTTCCCAATAGCGATCCCGCTTACCTTGTCTTCCACAAGCCAGCCAAGAGCCTGCCTTATGTATTCATCCCAAACAGCATTCTCTATCCTAAGACCGCAGTATTTTATCCTCTGGTATTTACGCTCCACGTCATCAAGACAGGATATTTGATAAAAAATATCCGTCTCTATCCCTAATACGGGAAGCTCTTTTTTCTCTTTCAGCCATATATTGAAAAAGCTCTCTAACATGATCATCTGGTTTTCTGATGATTTCAACTTATGATATGCCTTATCCTGTGCCAGATAAAGCATCAGCTCCTTCATCTTCTCAAAACTTGTTCCTGCCAAAAGCCTTCGGTCAATTTCCTTTTTTAAACGCAGTAGTTCTTTGTGTTGTTCTGCCAGTCTCATAATCCCCCCTACAGAAAAAAGGGCTGACCACAGCCAACCCTTTTTCTATTGGTAGTTTCGCAATCCTGATTAGCCAAGTAAGGACAATACACCCTGGTTAGACTGGTTAGCCTGCGCAAGCATAGCCTGGCCTGCCTGTGCCAGAATATTGTTGTTGGAGTACTTAACCATCTCTGTAGCCATATCGGTATCACGGATCTGGCTTTCTGCTGCCGTAGTGTTCTCAACCACATTGTCCAGGTTATTGATGGTGTGCTCAAGTCTGTTCTGGATCGCACCAAGGTCAGAACGCTGTTTGCTGATTGCGGTCATAGCTGATTTGATGACACTGATAGAAGCCTGCGCATCAGACTGTGACGTAACACCATTATTCTTTAAAGTGTCAACTGAAATGCCTGCTGCATCCATAGATTTGATGGATACGGAAATCCTGTTTCCGGTAGTTCCTTCAGAACCAACCTGCAGGTCAACGCCACCGCTCCAGCTTCCGTTTAAGAGCATCTTCTCGTTGAAAGATGTTGTCTCTGCCACACGGTTGATCTCATCAATCAAAGCATCCACTTCGCTCTGGATATAGCTCTGGTCCTCTGACTGGTTTGTGCCGTTTGCAGCTTTAACAGCAAGCTCATTCATTCTCTGGAGCATGTCATGCACTTCGTTCAAAGCGCCTTCTGCGGTCTGCACTGCGCTGATGCCGTCCTGTGCATTCAAAGAAGCCTGTGTAAGACCCCTGATCTGGCGTCTCATCTTTTCGGAGATTGCAAGCCCTGCCGCATCGTCCGCCGCACGGTTTACCTTGTAACCGGAAGATAACTTCTCTGTTGACTTCGCCTGTGTCTTGGTCGTCAGTCCTAACATCCTGTTAGAGTTCATTGCTGTTAAATTGTGTTGTACTACCATAATAATTACCTCCATGTGTTTGTTTTCCATGCAAATCCGTTTGCATGTTATTCATTTTTTATAATAAACCGGATGACCGCTTCCTGCCGGGCCCTGACCATCTGCCGGTACATCCGCCTATTACCGTTTTATGGTTTTCTTCTTATACTTTTCGGGATGCTCTTCCTCCCTGTAATACTTAGGAAGCCTATCCCTTTCTTCCTGGCCGGTAATCTCCTTTTCCAGCACCCGGCTCCTGACAATGTTCACTTCCTTTGGCGCATCCACCATGATTCTCATATGCTTCCCTGTGCCACCCAAAAAGACGATCTTGATATCATCCCCAAGCATCAGGTATTCTTCCGCAGCTACAGACATTCTTAACATGTTTTCCTCCTTGAATTTTTTATCTTGCTTTGTGAGATAATGTTCTTAAAAAGAAGAATTTTATGTAACACACTGTATGTTGTGTTACCCCCTGTCCGTAAGTCTCAAATATTGATATTTTTAAAAATATTGTCTCTGTCATCCTGCTCTATCCCCAGATAGCGGACCGTGACCTGAAAAGAAGAATGGTTATAGATGTTCATAAGAAGTGCGGGCATGATCCCCTGCCGCCACGCATGGTAACCGAAAGTCTTCCTCAGGGAATGGCAGCTTATTACCCCTTCCAAATTGCAGGCATCGGCATCTTCCTTGATGATCCGGAATGCCTGTACCCGCGAGATAGGGCGTCCTCTGTGGCTGCTGCTCTCAAAAAGGAATTGGTCCGGGCTTATCCTTCCCTGTTTCTTTTCTATATCATCCTTATAATCCATCAGTGCCTTTTTCATATTCCGGTTGATAAAGACCAGGGAAGCCTTGTCCGTTTTTTGTTCTAAAATATCCAGGTGTTCCCGATACCTCTGCCTCTTAAAATCATATACATCCCCCCACCGCAATTTTAAAATGTCAGAAATCCTAAGCGCCGTATTGAGCCCCGTGATCACCAGAAGATAGTTCCTTTTGTTAGGGCTTTTACTTTGAAAATACTCCTTAAATCGTTGCAGATCTTCTCCTTTGCGAATTGGCTGTGCTGTATTCATTTTCCCTCCTTAAAAAAAATTATTTTGGCCCTAAAGTTTTTTCCTTAGCCGCCGATATAGTAAATGTAACAAAAAAGAGGTAACACAACATACATTGTGTTACCTCTTTTTTGTTACGCATTACGCAATCCATCCGCCAATCTGCAGTCAGCTCACAATCCTGCCGTCCTCAATACGGATAGTCTGATCGGTCAACTGCGCAATTTCGGGGTTATGGGTAATCATAATAATCGTCTGGTGAAACTTCCGGCTTGTCATTTGCAGCAAACGGATCACATCGCCGCTGGTCTTGGAATCCAGATTTCCTGTGGGTTCATCTGCCAGCACAATATGCGGCTTGGAAGCAAGGGCGCGGGCGATCGCCACACGCTGCTGCTGGCCGCCGGAAAGATTATTCGGCAGACTGTGGATTTTCTGTTCTAATCCCAGCAGCCCCACAACCTCCTCAATAAATTTTTGATCCGGTTTCTGCCTGTCCATTGCAATAGGGAAAACAATATTTTCCCACACGTTCAGAGTCGGTATCAGATTATAGTTCTGAAAAATAAACCCGATACATCTGCGGCGGAACACGGTAAGCTGCTCCTCTTGTAATCCAGACAGTTCCGTATTACCAATCGTGACGGTTCCGGATGTGGGGTTATCGAGACCTCCCAGCATATTCAGCAAAGTAGATTTTCCGGAGCCGGAAGTGCCGATAATGGCAACAAACTTTCCGGCCTCGATCTCCAGATCTACACCGTCCAGGGCATGAACCTGTGTTTCTCCCTTTCCATAGTATTTTTTCAGGTTTCTCGCCTGTAAAATAATATCTGCACTCATAATCCAATCCTCCTTATCCGATTATTCCACAACACGCAGCTTTTCAACAATACTGCCTTTATTGAATACCTTTAACGCGATCACTGGCAGGATAGCGGCAACAAGCAAAAGCAAAACGCACACAATGGCAGCGGGAACCAGCGTAAAACGGAACGTAAAATACCAAATTCCACCGGTAAGCGTTTTCACCACGGTAAACGCAAGTATCACTGACAAAAGCATGCCGGCAACGCACACACCGATGGCATAGTAAACACTTTCCCAGATCATCATCCGGGTCAACTGTTTTGCTGTCATGCCAATACTCTGCATGGCTGCAAATTCATGACGTCTTGCCAGAATAGACGTGATGATGGTATTTACTAAATTCAGTATTCCGGCCGCACCAAAGATAATGCCGATCAATCCGCCCACAAATTGCAGCATAGTACGGGTTGTAACAGCGTCCTGCCTGGCTTCTTTCGCAGCAGCAAACCCCAGACCGGAGTCTACGTTCGTTACATAGCCTTGTAAAAATTCGTCCATGGCATCCTGTTGTTCTTTTGCCACATCAAAAGAATATTTGTAAATAACCGGTTCATCGTAAATCTCAGTATAAACACTGGTTGGAAGATACAGATACAAACCATCTTTGCCAACCGCAAAGGGCCCGCGGGTTGTATATCCGATCTCCATATCGTCACCGTTGAGGGCGGCTTTGGCTAACACAGGCAGTTCCATCATCGGTTCACCGTTTTTGAAAACCGTGATAACGTCTCCTACGTCCAGCAGATCAAAAGCCGGATTTAGAATGGATGTCCCCATATCAGCCACCACCCCCAGCAATACGCCTTCCCCCTTTACCATCTTCTCATAAAGACTATGCGCATCTGCCTCTCCTTCCTGGATATCCATGCGGGCAAGCGCTATTTCTTCCATGCCGTACACATTGCAAAGTGCGTGTCCATCATCGCCCAGATTAAAGACGATTCCCCCATTGGTACCCCCATAGTCGATTCCGGTCTCTTCGTCGGTGCCGGTGTAATCAAATTTTACCGGAAAATCATAGGTCACATTCCCGTCATCCAATGTATTTTTATAAATGGCAGAAGCCCCGTTTACTCCCGGCTGTGCGTTGATGATATTGATCACTTCCTGCCTAAGCCCATGTTCCCGCCGGGTGAACCCGCCTAAAATATTTTTACTCAATGCGTTCACTACAGCAAAATCGGTTCGGATGCGGTAAGATACCTGCTTTTCTACATCCACGCTGTCAGCGGCAATGCCTATGCAGTTCAGCAGGATAACACATAGTGACAAAGAAGCCACTATAAAAGCGGAACGGCGCTTATTACGTCCTAAGTTAGACCACGCCAAACGGAACAGACTGGCACCGGCAGTACTCTTCTTCATAGTTTTTCTGCCTGCTGCCGCCTCCACGTAGCGGAACGCTTCGATTGGCGGAATATTTGCCGCTGCCCGTATTGGTTTCCTTGTGGAAAGAAATACAGTAAAAGCCGTCAATACAGCAGCCCCCACAAAAATAATCGGGGAGGGATTTACATTAATCACCACATTCTCATAACTGGAAGACAAGGTACTCATCATATAAGGCAAGGTTACTTTTCCGACAAAATACCCGATCAGTAAGCCCAAAGGAATACCGGCGCCAGAAAGCCACAAGGCCTGCCGGTTTATCAATTCCTTTACCTGACGCTTGCTCATACCCACAGTACGGTATAAGCCATAGCGGCGGATTTCCTGCATCACCGCAATGTCAAACACATTGTAGATCAATAAATATCCGCAAAGCATAAACAGTACGATTATAACAGCCCCCAGCAGAAGTGTGGTTGGATCCAGCGTAGGATTGGTCACTGTATTTATTGTTGCGGATAAATGATCAGAGTTGGACTTATCCGGATCACCACCCATTTGCCTTACCCAATGGTCCAGATTTTCCTGAAGTCCTGCCGTGCTTGTGGCTATAAAATCAGAATAGTAGGTTCCGGCCATATCCCGGTTCCGGTCATAGGTGTACTCAAAAATATCGGGATGCGCGTCTCGAAACGCCGTTCCCGCCCACATCATGCTTACTTGCTCACTGGTGGCTTCATACCAGCCGGACACAATCATATCAAGCTGATATTCCCGTCCGTGAGCGGTAAAAGCAATGGTAGTCAAGGCCCCTGTCTCCGGCTCCACCCCCAATTCTCTAAGCGCCGCATCCGAGGTGACAATCTCGTTTTCCGCTTTTGGTACACTGCCGTGGATGGGCATACAAAAAGTCAAATCAGCCTGAACAGAATCCATCACATCAAACTCCACGTTATGGCGAACCGTGTTCGTAAGAAAACCTATCGGCATCCGCAGGCCGTATTCCCGGATAAAATCGGCATCCGCCAAAGCCTCATACTGCTTGGCAGTCATATTGTGAAAATCACCGTCTGACCGGCTGCCTTTTAACATCTGCATAGTCAACGTTATGGATTCTACCGCTCCCGTACCGATGGTGGTTACTGTAGTAAACAAAATCGTAGTCAGCATAATCGCTAATGCCGCTATCAGGTTTCGCATCCTGCTTGCTTGAAAACTGCGCCGGGTAAGAACACCTAACATATTTTTCATTTTATGCTTCTCCCTTCCTGTTTCTGAAAATAAGATAGCACAGCCATGTCACAATTCGGGCACACGAATGTCACAAATTTGTAACAAAAATAGCGGTAAACCTGTATAAAAGATTTATCGCTGCATCATGATTCCTATTACACGATTTTTCCATCCTGCAGCCGCACTACCCGGTCCGCAAGCTGGGCAAGTTCAAGATTATGAGTGATCACAACCAATGTCTGGTGAAATGTGGCGGCAGTCATTTTGAGCAATCCGGCAACATTTTGCGTTGTTTTCATATCAAAGCTGCCGGTCGGTTCATCCGCTAAGATGATCGAAGGCTTCGTGATCAGGGCACGCGCGATCGCCGTACACTGCTGCGCTCCGCCTGAAAGCATATGCGGCCTTGCGTCCAGATAATCGTCCAGCCCCAGCATACGAACAAGATTTGAAAAATACGCCCCATCCAGCCGGGTGTCATCAAGAGCCAGCGGAAACATTATATTTTCTTTCACTGTCAGTTCAGGTATCAGGTTGTATCCCTGAAAAACAAATCCGATCTTTCTGCGCCTGAATACCGTAAGCTGTTCCTCTCCCATTTTGGATAAATCCAGCCCGTCCACGATCACGGTTCCTTCCGTGGGCTCGTATAACCCGGCAATCGTATTTAACAACGTAGTTTTTCCAGATCCTGATGCACCTGCAATGACTGTAAATCTTCCTTTTTCTATGGCCAGGTCGATTCCATCTAACGCTTTGACCACCTGCGATCCATCCTTGAAATATTTCTTTAAGTGTCGTATTTCCACTATATCCATCATCCAACTATCTCCGTCAGCTAAGCAGGAACACTGAAAATGTACTTCCTTCGCCCTTTTTTGATTTTACCGTGATATACCCGTTTTGCTGGGCAATGATCCCTCTTGCCAGATACAGTCCCAACCCCACACCTTCCTCTGCTGCCACTTCCTCCCCCCGATAAAAGCGTTGAAATATGACATTATAATGTTCCTGATCAATGCCTATCCCGGTATCACTTATGTCGATCCGGGTATAAAACTGCCACGGCCGGACAAAAACGCTGACCCCGCCGCCCTCTGGCGTGTACTTTACCGCATTATCCAAAATATTGCCGATGGCTTCCGCCGTCCATTTCGGATCATGCTTCACGGTCAATTTACTATCACAGTCAGCCGAAAGCCGGATATTTTTCTTTTCTGCTTCTGCCAGTATCATACTCATAGCTCCGGCAATCGTATCGCTTAATCTCGCTTCTTCCAGGTGCAAAACAAAAACTCCGGTCTCCAGCCGGGACATCTTGATCAGTGACTGCATTAAAAAATCAAGCTTGTCAATCTGCACAGCCATTAAGTTCAGAAATTCCCGCTGCTTTTCGGTGGGAAGTTCATGCTGGTTTAAGATGCCGGATATCATCTGAATGTTCGCTGTTGGTGTTTTAACCTGATGAGATATATCACTGACCAGTTCTTGGATTGTCTGCTTATCCTGTCTGCTTCGCTGCTGTTCGTCTTTCATTTTCTCGTAATATTGCAGCAGTTTATCCTGTACCTTGGAGACAGCTGTTTCATCACACGGAAAGAAATTCTGGGGTTCCTGGCCCTCCATCATAATGTCAACTGTTTCACACAAATCATTAGAAAAATCAGAAAGCTGCCGGCCCTGCCAACGGGCCCAAAATACCGTTGCCAGAAAAGCGGCGCCACTGAAAACAAACAAAAATCCCCGCATAAGCTCCTGGGGAATATAAGAAAAAAAGAAACCTGCCATTAAGGCACAAAAGACAATGCCTAAAAGCAGTCTTCGGCAAAATCCAATCCGGCGCATTTCTTTCATACCGCTTCCCCCGTCCAGACATATCCTATGCCGCGCACTGTCTTGATATATGTATGGGTATCGTCTTCAATTTTGTCTCTTAACCGATTGATCGTAACAGTCAGCGCATGATCGTCAACAAAATTACCTTCCATATCCCAAAGCCGTTCCAAAAGCATCTGCCTAGTCAGTATATTTCCGGCATTTTCCGTTAAGACCTTCAGAAGTTTATATTCATTAGAAGTAACGATGATTTTTTCATTTCTGCGGACCGCAATAAGTTTGCTGAAGTCAAGCGAAAGAAAGCCATCGCTCCAACAGTTCTTCATTTGCTGTTCTAAAGAATGATTTCTTCGAAGCGCAACTTCTATGCGCCGCAGAAGTATTTTCATATTAAACGGTTTCGTAACATAATCCTCTGCGCCGAGGTCAAACCCCTTCAAAATATCCTGTTCCAAATCATTCGCTGTCAAAAATATGACTGGCATTTGTGGACACACCTTTTTTATAGTACGGCATAGTTCAAAACCATTTCCATCCGGCAGATTTACATCAAGTATTGCCAGATCAAAATGATCGCTTTGAATCAGCTGATACGCCTTTTTGCAATTATAGGCGGCAACCGTCAAGTAATCATTACAATCCAGTTCAAAACATATCACCGTACTTAAGGTTAAATCGTCCTCCACTACTAATAATTTCATTTCTTATGTCCTTTCATTTCTTATATCACCAGTCCGAATTATCTTTCGGGGGGAAGTCATGTGTTTACTTCTCCCATCCATATTATATCACCTTTTTATGTTCTGCAAAAGTTTGTTACGCCCCAGGGGGCAGGGAATGTACCCACTTTCTATTTAGGAAAATCCAAATCCAGATCTTCCGTAGCACGTCTCACATTCCCAGTAATGCTACGCATCACGACACCGCCTTTTATGATTACACAAGTAAGATTTCAAATCAATACGTTTTTTCTGAAATTGACAACCACATAAATAACGTCTATAATATTTTTATTACATCTGTAAGATTTGAGGAAGGGTTTGAAATGATCGATTTGCCACAGATTTCTGAATCTAAATTCGAAGTTACAAAAATCGTATGGAAACATGCGCCGATCAGTACCAATGAAATAACAGATAAATTATTACAGACCACAAACTGGAGTCCTAAGACGATACAGACTTTAATCAAACGTCTCGTAACAAAAGGCGTTCTGACTTATGAAAAACAGAGCCGAGTGTTTGTTTATACCCCAGTCGTGAAAGAAAGCGAATACATCGGCCAGAAAAGCAACTCTTTTCTGGAACGATACTATGACGGGGATATCACTGCCATGCTGTCTGCATATAAGGAGGAAATTAACGTGGCTAATTTTATGATACGCTTTTTAATATGCAATGTATTTATCAGCGGTATCATCGGACTTCTTTTGATAGCCAAGCGGATATTCAAAAACAACCTGTCCAGTCGGATGCAGTATAATCTGTGGTTCCTGCTTCTTGGGTTGCTATCAGTTCCCTTTATACCGTTCCGTCTCATCGGATTTCCACAAATCTTCACGTGGCTTGGCAGCTTAAGAAGCTCTCCTACTTCCGGCACCACAACCGCTATGGGAGAAGCTGTGGGTATTCATCCGACCGGAAATACAGACTGGATGAATGATTTCGCACTTTCTGTAAATAACGAGACACCATCCATTGCTGGATACATATTATTAGGGATATGGATGGTAGGCATTTTTGCAATGGTTATATTGGTAATCAAATCCTCGCTCCGCCTACGCACTTTGGAGAAATCTGCACTTCCCCTTCAGAACCCGGAAGTACGCAGACTATATCATCAATGTTTGGAGGAAATGGAAATTCACAGAAATATCCCTGTTTACAGTACAGCATTTTTGAAATCCCCGATTATTGTGGAACTTTTGAAACCGCGTATTTATCTGCCGATTCATCTGATCTCTGATTACAACGAATCCGATATGCGGTATATGCTGTTACACGAACTGCAACACTATAAGCACAAAGATGCTATTGCCTGTTATCTGATGAACCTTGCCGGAGTAATATATTGGTTCAATCCTCTTGTATGGTATGCTCTGAACGAAATGCGTAATGACAGAGAGGTTGCCTGTGACACTTCCGTTTTGAAAATGCTTGAAGAGAATGCTTATGAAGATTATGGCAATACACTGATTAACTTTACAGAGAAGGTTTCACTTACTCCTTTTCCGTTTGCTACCGGCCTTGGTGGAAACATGGAGCAGATGAAACGGAGAATTATCAACATTGCCTCTTATGAGAAGCCAACATTAATGAAAAGAATAAAAGGTATGACGGCATTTGTACTAACTGCTGTTCTTCTCATAGGATTCGCACCTTTTATTTCTACATACGCAGCAGACGAAAGCCACTACCAATGGAATCGCTCATCAGAAAATATATCCTATGTAGATCTTTCTACATACTTTGGAGAATACGAAGGTAGTTTTGTTTTATACGATTTAGAAAATGATGCATGGAGCATACACAACATGGAACATGCCACCTTACGAGTTGCTCCAAACTCCACCTACAAGATATATGATGCCCTATTCGGGTTAGAAGAAAATATCATTACCCCGGAAAATTCCTTTATTGCATGGAATAGAGAAAGCTATCCATTTGAAGCATGGAATGCGGATCAGACCTTACAGTCTGCAATGAATTCCTCCGTAAATTGGTATTTTGAATCTGTGGACAAACAGCTTGGAGCCGCTGACATTTCTAGCTATATTCAAGAAATCGGATATGGTAACAAAAACATGAGTGGTGATTTCTCCACTTATTGGATGGAATCTTCCTTGAAGATTTCCCCAATAGAGCAGGTCGAACTTCTAACCAGGCTGCAGAATAACAGCTTTGGCTTCACCCCTGAAAATATCAATGCAGTAAAAGATGCCATCTGCCTTTCCTCTTCCGATGCCGGAACATTCTACGGAAAGACCGGAACCGGACGCGTGGATGGCCAGGATGTAAACGGATGGTTTATCGGTTATATCGAAACTGCAGATAATACATACTTTTTTGCTGCCAACATTGGTGCAGACAGCGATGCTACCGGAGGCAACGCAACTGAAATAACCATGTCTATCTTGTCAGACATGAATATCTGGAAATAAAGAAATCGGGTAAAGGTCAACTGCGCAAACTGACCCTTACCCGATCTCATTTTATTTTCCGCCTGTTACTTCATAATACTTTTCATTTCCGGTTGCTGACCATGATGTTTAACCGCTACTAACCACATCTTTTGTAGACACATTATAAGAACCAAAAGGCCAGTCTGGTTCTCCAGCTGCCTGAAGTGTCAATTCGTATTTTCCATCCGGCGAAACAGATGTATCGCAAGTTGTCTTCTTGTAATAAAATCATCCTTTCGTTCTTGCTATTGGAGGCAGTTCCAATTCAATTTGTTCTATAGAATTGGAAAGATACCTGAAAGTTCCGTCTTCAAATGGCTGGACCACAACCGTATTCCGAAAAGCGAGATCAGAATTATAATCCGGCCATACTCCATCCACGATAAGTGTAATCGTTCCATCCGCATTTTTTGTATAGTCAACTACTTCTCCAAAAGGTGGGTACGGGCTGGCATAAATCATCTCATATTCATAGCTGTTACTCCCTTCATCATACCCACAACACTCTCTTAACTGTTCTATCGATACTGGAAAATAGGTGGTCATTATCCTTTCATATTCCTCTGCCGGAATCTTCCAATCCTCAGTTTTCAGATTTTCACCCGTGGAAATTCGGTAAATATCTTCATACATGCAAGGCATCAAAATATCCTTTACATTGCTACTGTTCCAGTTTGTGACAAGCACATTGTAATTCACATAACTTAGTCCTGATATGTATTTCTCCGTTAGTTCCTGGCAGTCTTCCGGAAGCGGTTCTATTCTCCAATACTGTCTCAAACTTGCATGTGCAATCACATATTCATATGCGTAGATAAAATACCCTTTTTCCGTAAGTTTGATTTCGGCCACATCACTTACCAAAGTTCCCTGTATTTCAGGCACTCCACCTTCCTTCCAACGAACACCTATATAATAAGTCTGCAACTCACCTTTCCGGTAAATAAAAGTAACTGCTCCAATCAGTCCATCTCTATGTACTTCGAATACCGTAACCATTGAGTCCCGTCCATCCAAGTAATCTGCATAAAATGCTTCGACTGCTTCATGGTTTTGCATGGCAGTATCTTCTTCAACACTTACCAAACCGCTTCTGCCCAATTGCTCCACCACAGTTTTCCTCTGCTCGTTGGTAAATTCACCAATGCCGGAAGAATAACTTGGTGCATCTGTAATTACAATATCCTTATAGATTTCTGCTACCGAATCTGCCGCTGACAAAGCCATACTCTGCAATTGTTCCTTTTCCTCATCTGAAATAAGACAATCACTGGCTTGCGGATTAAACCAATATGCTGACTCTGTGGAAGTTTCCGCATTCTCGGCTTCTTCTGTTTCTACTTCGCTATTTTCGATTTCGACAGATGGTTCCCATTCTTCTAACGTCAACCGTGGCGTATGCCAAGTTTCTCTGTAGTTGTCCTCGGATGGTATAATTCGATTAGATACATATTGTACCTGTCCATTCTCTAAAGGGCGAACCACAACCTCGTGAGCATATACCTTGGAATCACCCGCATAAGGGAATACTACATTGGCTGTAAGTGTAATTGTGCCATCATTGTTTTCTGTAAAATCTACTACCTCTGAATATGGATATTCGGAGTACTCTACTTCCTCAAAGCCTCTCGGCTTATATTCATAAGTCAAACTCTCCGGATCATAGATGGTTTTTGATTGTAGCGTTTCACTATCAATGTTGAAATATTTCATAATAACACTTTCAAACTCTTCTTTTGGAATCTGATAAACTGCACTGACTGATAAGTTGTCATCAGCAACATAGGGAGCATATTGACCATTCACTTTTGGATAAAGAATGTCAAACATATCATAGAAATTCAAATCCCCGAAATCCTCCTCACTCCAATTCACAATGAACATATTATTCCGTTCAAAGCTGATCGGGTTGAGATATTTCCGACTCAACTCCCTATATGTTTCATCCAATAGCTGTACCCGTAAAGCGGTATGTTCCTCTGCTCCACTCAATGCAAGAACATATAATTCTTCTGAAAACCAAACACCGGAAAACATCAGGTAACCTTCTTCTGTATAATTCCAATACTCCGCTTGATAGTTTCCGATAACCTCTCTTTTCATATTTCCATTTTCATACTTGTAATAGCTTCTGACCACATCCACATTTCCGTCTTTTGTGTGCAAATCGTATTTTACAAATCCACCCAAATAACTGATTTCAAGAATCGTTATTTCTGCTTCCTCCTGTGCATCCACCTTTTCGCAGAATTCCACTACCTTCTCTGGTTCCGTCATGTTAATTTGATTTCTGCTGTCAACAGCCGGATATCCATTTTCTCCAAGACAATTTACAATACTGCGAATCGTTTCCAAATCAGCTATCTTGTTTTCATCTGCTGCCTTCTTATAATGATCTATACAGATGTTTATAATTTCTTCCGCATTCTCCTGAGATTCTTCTTGAATAGCCTGAATATTGATTACTGTTTCCGAAACTGTATCTTCTTCCGTGGGTGCATCGCTGCACCCCGAAACACTAAGCATCAGTACAAAACTAATTGCTGCCAAACCACTCTTCCAGAACCAGACTGTTTTTCTTAACAACATATCCACTTCCTCCTCTTCCTTTTACATCTTCTACCATGCTGATAATCACTCCTGATTCAATGTACGCTATATCATTAAATATTACATCAGTAAGATTTAGAAGTCAAGTTATCTTTATATAAGGAGGCTCCTGCCGGAAGGTATCACACATTTTCGCAAAAATGATACCTTTTAGCAAAAGCCTATTATTCAGCAGAGTTTCAAAATGCCCTGCATATTCGCCGTATTCACGATTACATTCGATATTTTTCTTGCAGATAGTCTTTGTTTCCTATGTTATCAATAGGCTTATACTTTGCATAATCTCTTGCTCTGTCAGTTGTTTCACTCTATCCTTGTAATTTGGAAAACTCATTTTACCTATTGATCCAAAGAAAAATATTGATTTCGTATGATTCAAATTTTTTACTCTTGCTATAATCGCCAACAAAAAACATATTATTGACAAAAAGCTAACCATATAAAGCAACAAAACTATTATTACTGATATTATATCAATACAAGTCAATTTAGTATCATCAGATAATTCACAAACTTTTTGTATGGAAGCAGGCATTCCCATTTCCATTACAAATCCTATAATAACTCCAACTAATGCTAATGGTATATTTCATATTCCGAATCAATTGATATTCCATGACCTGCAGATACAGAACAACCATATGCTACTCCTATAGCAGAAGCTGTATAATATCCTGTTTCATTAATCCTATAATAATAAGTATTCATATCTGCATAGTAAGCTCCATTTCCCTTTTTAATTTCTAATATTCCAATATTATTAGTTTGGTTTGAAGAGTTATAAGGGATTTCTGTCTTTGAAGCATTAGATAATTTCACAACAGCATAGGAACCTATATGACTACACGAAGAACCATATATTTGAAATTTTATAATGCTGCCTTTAGGTAGATAAGCATTCATAAATAATGGTACTTGTTCCTCATTAATAGAACCCCAATTTTTATAATCATCAATTTTATATAATTGGCTTATATTTTTCAGGATTGGCATATGCATCTTTTAAAATGTTGGAAATAATATTTTCATATCCATAATTCTGACTCCAGTAATGGTTATTTTCATCCTTTTTTGTGAAAGAAGTATAGGAATTTCCAACAATTGTTTTTACATATTCCAAAGTTCCTTCTTCTATATTTATTGCCTTAGGAAAGTTATATAGCAAAAATTTTGTTTCAGTGATTTCTTCTTTTGAGAATTCAAATATCTTCAGATAAAATGTTAGAATCCACCTCTAAATTTAAAGAATCTGTTTCAGCAATTTCCTCAAATTCAATGGAAACAGCATTTGTAAAAACAGTTCCAACTAATAAAGAACATCCAAGTAAAACAGATAAAATTCTTTTT
>OFGG01000282.1_pt1 | contig 45663 bp, 34 predicted proteins | sample 1521701 | NCBI WGS metagenome assembly OFGG01 (sample SAMEA3504081, study PRJEB24116) | mouse gut metagenome | biome: mouse gut; feature: mouse-associated habitat; material: faeces | place: Denmark | collected 2011
GTGAAAGCGTAAGCACGGAAGTTTCTGAGAGTGAAAGTGCAAGCACAGAAGCATCCGAGAGTGAAAGCGCAAGCACAGAAGTATCCGAGAGTGAAAGTGCAAGCACGGAGGTTTCTGAGAGCGCAAGCGCAGAAGTATCCGAGAGTGAAAGCGCAAGCACGGAAGCATCGGAAAGTGAAAGCGTAAGCACGGAAGTTTCTGAGAGTGAAAGTGCAAGCACAGAAGCATCAGAGAGTGAAAGTGCAAGCACAGAAGCATCAGAGAGTGAAAGCGCAAGCACGGAAGCATCGGAAAGTGAAAGCGTAAGCACAGAAACCAGCGAAAGCGCAAGCATGGAGATTTCTGAAAGCACAAGCACATCAATCAGTGAAAGTGCAAGCGTTGAAGTATCCGAGAGCGAAAGCGCAGAAACATCGGCAAGCATAAGCGCCGAAGCAAGTGAATCTGCAAGTGCAGAAATTAGTGAAAGCGCAAGTTTGTCTGAAAGCTTCAGTACATCAGCATCTGAAAGCACAAGCGCGGTAGTCAGCGAAAGTACAAGCTTTAGCACGTCAACCAGTGAAAGTTCCAGCGCTTCAACAAGCGGAAGTGAAAGCTTTGCAACGAGCGAACGGCCAGGTACAGTTGTTCCTGACGGGACTTCCGGAGGCAATGGAGGCCGCGGCGTAATAGAAAGCGTGAATCCGGAAACCCCGGCGGCACAAGGACCGGCAGCTCCGGCACAGACAGCTCCGGCGGCAACTCCAGCAGCAACTCCGGCAGCAAATGCTCAGGATGCAAATACCGCTGGTAATGCGCCTGCTGCAAATGCACCGGCTGCTCCTACGGCAGAAAATGATACTTTGGATGCCGACATGGACGACGGATTGGTTATGCTTGAAGACGAGGAAGTGCCGCTTGCAGTAACGCCGGACGAAGAAGACGACGGATACGCAGAACTTGCGGATGAAGAAGTGCCGCTTGCAGCAGTAAATGTTACAGCAGACGCAGCCCAGGAAATCACGAAACATGGTTTCTGGTGGTGGTTACCGGTTGCTGTCGCAGCTGCAGCAGGAAAAGTAGGCTACGATAAAAAACACAAAAAAGGTATTTTTGTAGAAAAAGATAATAAATAAATCCGATATGGCGAGACAATAACTGCGCCATCCGGAACGGGAACCAGCGGCCGGGCTTTTAATGGCCGCTGGTTCCTGAAAAGCAAAAGCAGGAGCGGAGAGTTTTGCAGAAATCAAACAGATCAGATAACACAATGAAATATAAACTTTTGTATACGGGGCTGATACTTTTCGTATATTTGCTGGGAAGGGGCATACCTTTGTATGGCATCGATACCGCCGCATATGCAAATGAATCGGTCAATGCGGAAACATTGCTGATGCAGACAATCAGCGGCGATTTATACCGTTTTTCCGTTTTCGCACTCGGGATATCTCCTTATATGCTGTCCTCCTTGTTTGTACAGATTTTTGTTTCATTAAAAAAAGCGGATGCAAAGGCCAAAATTTCCCCGAAGAAAATAAACCATTTATCACTTTTTCTGACGTTTGTACTGGCTACGGTGCAGGCGTTCATGCGTACGGAAAGCCTGAAATTTGCAGAAGCAGGGAACTTGCTTATTCTGACAAAAGCCGTGGTTGTCCTTGAGATGGTAACCGGCGTTATGGTGATCCTCTGGCTGTCCGGCAGGAATAAAAAATACGGAATCGGCGGACAGACCACTCTGATCTTTGTCAATATTTTAGACGGGATACGCGTTTCGGCCAGCAGGCATACGCCGGGAGAACTTGTTATTCCGCTGCTGTTGTCCGCTGTTATGATGTTTGTTATGATCCTGATGGAAAATACCGAAAAGCGGATTCCCGTACAGCGTATTTCCATACATAATATTTATGCGGACAAAAATTACCTTGCGATTAAAATGAACCCCATCGGGGTTATGCCGGTGATGTTTTCCACAGCGTGTTTTATGCTGCCGCAGTTTATCGTCCTGCTGCTGGCTCTGCTGTTTCCGGAGCATTCCGGGATCCTCTGGTGGCAGCAAAATATGGTTCTTTCCAGGCCGCTTGGAGCCGTGGTATACATTTTGGTATTGTATGCGCTTACAATTGTATTTTCCATGGTATTTATCGGGCCGGGCGATTTGACCGAGCAGTTCTTAAAAAGCGGAGACAGTATTTTGAACTTACATGCGGGGCGCGATACGAAACGCTATCTGTCCAGGGAAGTATTCCGGATCAGTTTTTTCAGCGCTACCGTTATGGGAATCTGCCTGGGAGCGCCGTTGGCTTTGCAGATGCGGGGCGGAATAGACAGTACATTGGTCATGCTTCCGTCGTCGTTTATGATGCTTTCGGGTATTTTCTGCAATCTTTACCAGGAGTTTATAGTGATTCGAAATTTTGACGCGTATCGGCCGTTTATTTAGGAGGGGCAATGTTATATTTTATTCCAGCCTGGTATCAACAGGATGAATGGTGTGAAAACGAGCAAGTCTGGAATGTCAGGCGCATGCATACGGAATTTGACGATACGGTAAAGCAGATACAGCTTTTTCACCGGAACGGCGCCTGCCCTTACCGGATTTTGCTGCTTGGATTTACGCCGAATTTCCGTCACTTTCTGCACAGGCAGGGGGTATTCCACGCGCCGTATCTGTCCTGCTTTGACGCATTACAGGAAATCCGGCGCAAAAGGCCGATGGTGCTTTCATTCCACAATTTAAACTGGCCTGCGGGGATAGAATTTATTTATACGCCATTCGTCGTAGTAGCCATGCTCAAAGGGGAAAAATATGCGCAGATCGAATTTGGGGAGGACGGAAACCCAATCCGGATTGCTTTATTCGAACAGGGACGTATCTGCCGCCGTAATATTTACGACGACAGGGGATTTGTGTCGGCTACGGGTCTTTTTAAAAAGGGAAAACCGTTCTGCCAGGATTATCTGACTGAAGACGGGACGTGGAAGATGCGCTGTTTTGCATCGGACGGCCATGTGGAAATCAATCCAAAATGCCCGCAGTATCTGCTGCAATATGAAGGGCAGGAACAAAAGAAGCCGTTTTTGAAACGTTCGTATGAAAGTATGGAACAGGTAATTGGAGAGGTGTTTTCGGAATATCTGAACCTGACTGAAGATACGGATTTGTTCTGCGCCGCAATGCATAAGCGCCATGCCGGGCTGTTACAGGAAGCGCTTTCCGGCAAAAAACTGATTTTGTCTTATTTTTCAGATCGGTATCCGGTCAAAGATCATCCGGAAACGTTTGATATGGCAGAACAGGCCGACTATATTATTGTGGATTCCAGGGAGAATTTAAAACGGTTCCAAAAAGAAAAGCGGATTACGGTAAAACAAATCAAAAATATTTCGCCGTATGATTCGCGGGTGGATTTTGGAATCAGCCAGCAGCTTGACGTGCAGAAAATTTTAGTCCCGGTGGACGGCGTTCATGATATGGTATTTCAGTGGATGATCCAACTGTTCGGGGCGTATGTGTCCGAACATAAAAACGCGCAGATCCACTTGTTTACCAGGCAGGCTCAAAGGGACCGGTGCGAGCAGCTTTTGGGAGATACGCGCAGATATCTGGCAAAAGCCAGGCTGCCGGAGGATTTAGCGGCCGCATCCGCTCAAATACATGGGGAGAAGGATGCAAAAGATTCCTTTCCGGTCAAATTTTTTGTGGAACAGTGTGTGGACGAGTTGGAAGTAAGCAAATGTATGCGGGAACAGAGGCTTATTGTGGATATGCGCAAATCTCCCGAGCTTTATCTGCAGATTTTGGCTATCAGTATCGGCGTCCCGCAGATTGTACGCACAAAGACGGAATTTGTAGAACAGGGAAAAAACGGCATTGTCCTAAAAAAACCCGGACAGCTTGGAAAAGCGCTGGATTATTATCTGAACGGGCTTGAAAACTGGAATAAAGCCATGGTATGCGCGTTTGAACTGGGCAAAAAATATACGGCCGAAAAGCTGGTAGAAGAATGGAAAGAGGTTATTGATTTCATTGGGTGAGATTCGTATTTTACAGTTGGGAAATGAAAATTGGAACGACAGGTATACGGTTCCGAAGGGCGTTTCGTTAGAATATACCGAAATTTTTAAGGAACCTTCCGAAAAGCTGTATGATATGGTTTTTCTGGACAGGGAATTAAAAGAAGAAGAGATAATTCCCCTGCATAAGTCGTCGAAGGCGTATACGGTGTTTGTGACGGAACATGTGAAAGCGGCCGGGAAGGCGGCCTGGTTTTTGGAATGTAAAAAGGCAAAACGGATTGCGGAGGATGAAATTCAGACGTTTTTGTCGGAAGAAACGAGGTTTTTTTATTCCAAGCCTTATGGGGAAAAATACGAGTTCAAGAATCTTGGCATAGCGCAGGGATTTGCCGGAAATGTCAAATGGTACGGGAACTATTGCGTGGATTTGGAAGGGACGTTTGGGGAAGAGATGTGCCAGATTGTATTCTGGCGCAATAATATTCCGTTGTTTTTGGGGCAGGTGATTGATCTATGGCTGGAATACCGCAAAAGCCCGGATATTTCGATTGCCCTGGAGGTCACGCTGTTTGCCCAGGGGAGCCTGTCGGAAGTTCTGAAACGGTGGCGTTTTGAAGAAGAAGAGCTTGACCAGGTGGTTCAGATTGAAAACAGTTACCGGAGCGGTTCTGTTTTTATGTCGATTCATGCCAAGGGCAAAGGCAAGCTTCGGGTAATCGCGCTGCATGACAGGTATTCGAGGGGAAAACACGGTTATTTTATGCCGGGCGGAGAGCGGTATGTGACGTCAAAACGGGAAGAGGTATTTTGTTATTTTGATCCGGGAGACAAAAAGCCGCCTCTGAACGTCTATTTTTCGGGCTATAAAACGGCGCAGGGGTTTGAAGGCTATTATCTGATGAGAAGCAAGGGATGCCCGTTTCTTTTGGTATCGGAACCGCGTCTTGAGGGCGGCTGCTGTTATATGGGTTCGAAAGAATATGAAGGGATGCTGCTTTCTGCGCTCCGGCGCTATATGAAGGAACTTGGGTTTACTTCCGATCAGGTGATATTGTCCGGGATTTCAGGGGGTACCTTCGGGGCGCTGTATTATGGATGCGATATCAGGCCCCATGCCCTGATTTTGGGAAAGCCTGTGGCCAGTATGGGAAATGTGGCGGCAAATGAAAAACACCTGAGGCCCGGCGGCCTTCCGGCCTCGTTAGATATGCTTTTGTATCTGTGCAGCGGCACAAATCAGAAAGCCATTGACGGTTTAAACCGGAAGTTCTGGGATAAGTTTGATACGGTGGACTGGGGAAAATCCAAATTTATCATTTCGTATATGATAGAGGACGATTACGATCCAAACGGATACCAGGATCTGCTTTCCCACCTTTCATCCGGCGGGGTGCAGGTTTACGGCAAGGGCATCCACGGCAGGCATAACGACAATACGCCTGCGATTGTAAGCTGGTTTTCCAGCCAGTATGATCAGGTTTTATACGAAGATTTTGGAAGAAGGACAGAAAAAAAATGACAGGGCAAAAGTGGATTATTTACTGGAATGAATATTCCTCCGATACCTATCTTCACGGATCAGTAATATCGTTCCATAAAAAAGACGATGTGGAGTTTGTCAATCACAGGATGCCGCCCGGCTCAATTATCAAACAGTGGTATTCCAAAACAAATTTCCAGAGGCAGAAAATTGAGCCGTCCCTGCCTATGATTGACGGGGAGAGCGCATACCGGATCCGGCTGAATCTGGACTGTGAGCCGGGGGAGGAATGCCTGATGCGCCTGGTATTTTATGACCGGTACGAAAAAGAAGCGGGAAGCATTACCGTCCGTGATAAAGAAACGGATTTTCGATGCCCGCTTAAGACATACAGCTACAGGCTGCAGTTAATCAACGGCGGCGTAACGCAGTTTCATTTTCATTCTATTGTGATTTGGGAAGTTGTTGCAGATGGGACAGAAGAGAACAATTAAAAAATTGAATAAAATTTTAGCGCGTGTCAAAAGCTTCCGGGAACCGATGGAAAAGCTTACGGAAGACGGGTTTAAGCAGCAGACGAAAGCTTTCAAAAAACGCTTAGCGTCCGGGGAGGAGTTAGACGGTATCCTGCCGGAGGCTTTTGCGGCGGTATGCGAAGCATCCCGCAGGGTTTTGGGGATGTTTCCTTACGACGTGCAGATTTTGGGCGGGATTGCGCTCCATCAGGGGTATCTGGCCGAAATGAATACGGGCGAAGGAAAAACGCTGTGCGCGGCTTTGCCGCTGTATTTAAATGCGCTTACGGAAGAAAGCGTGATTTTGGTGACGGCAAACGAATATCTGGCGTTAAGGGATGCAAAGGAAATGGGGCAGGTTTATCATTTTCTGGGGCTTTCCGTAGCCGCCGGCGTATGTGAGCGGCCTTCGGATCGTTTGACCAACGATCAGAAGCGGGACATTTATGCGGCGGATATCGTGTATACCACGCACAGCGTACTGGGTTTTGATTACCTTTTAAATAACCTGGTGACTTCGGCAAAAGAGCGCTTTATGCGAAAACCTTATTATGTCATTATAGACGAAGCGGATTCCGTCCTGTTGGACAGCGCCCAGATGCCGCTTGTAATTTCAGGATCGCCCAGGGTACAGTCTAATTTATACGAACTGGCCGATTTTTTTGTCCGGACGCTCGCATATGGTAAAGACTATGAAAAAGAAGAAAAAAAAGTCTGGCTGACCCACGAAGGCGTAAGGCGCGCGGAAACTTTTTTTCAGATTGATAATTTTTACGGCAGAAAATATTTTGAAATCAACCGCCATGTGACATTGGCGCTCCGCGCGCACGCGCTGTTTGCCGAAGGCAAGGAGTATATGGTATCCGGGCAGGAAAAACTTATGCTTTTGGATGAACGTTCCGGCCGTATGATGCCGGGCGTTAAGCTGCGCGGCGGGCAGCACCAGGCAATTGAAGAAAAGGAAAAACTCCCGCTTTCCATGGAAAACCGTTCCGTCGCTTCGATTACTTACCAGAACCTTTTTTTACTGTTTTCCAAAATGGCCGGGATGAGCGGGACGCTTGCGGACGCGTCGGAAGAACTTTTGGAGGTTTACGGCAGGAAAGTACTTGTCATTCCGCCGAACTGCCCGGTCAAACGGAAGGACTTGCCGGATCTTTATTATCAAGACGCCGAAAGCCAGATAGACGCCGCGGTCTGCGCGGCGCTTGCGGAACATGAAACGGGGCGTCCCGTCCTGATTGTCGTTACGACAATTGGAGAAACGGAACTGATATCGGAAATTTTAGTAGAGCATAAAATCCCGCACAACGTTTTAAACGCCAATAATGCTTTTTGGGAAGCCGACATTATACGGGAAGCCGGGCGCAAAGGCGCGGTTACGGTTGCAACTTCCATGGCCGGACGCGGTACGGATATCCGGCTGACAGAGGACGTAAAAGAACTCGGCGGGCTGGCGGTAATCGGAATTGGACGTATGATAAATATCCGGCAGGAACGCCAGGCCAGAGGACGCGCCGGAAGGCAGGGGGATCCTGGTTCGAGCCGCTTTTTTGTGTCCCTGGAGGACGAAACCGTGCAAAACAGCGGGCCGTCCAATTTAAACCGCTATACCGGGAGCAAAAAAAAGATACGCCGGCACAAGCTGAAAAAAATCATTAACCGTTCCCAGGCGCTGGGAGAAGAATTTGCAGTTCTATCCCGAAAACGCGCGATGGATTACGATCAGGTAATGCAGCGGCAGAGGGAACTAATTTATGCCGAGCGAAACAGTCTGCTTGACGGCGGGCTGCCCGGGGAGGAGCAGATTTTGGAAATTGCGTCGGGCAATATCCATCATTTCTTAAACTCCTGCGGCGCGTTAAACGAACGTATTTTAAACCGCTATATTCTGGATAATGTTTCATACCGGCTGGACGGGGATAGAACGGCGGACGTCTGCCTGGATCGGAAGCACACAAAGGCATATCTGTTAAAAAAAGTCAAAGCAGGACTTGCCGAGCAAAAACAGCGCTTAAAAAACGACGGGCGGATGGATGAATTTGTGCGCGCCTGCGTCTTAAAAGCTATTGACAATGCTTGGGTGGAACAGGTAGATTATTTACAGCAGCTTCAGTCAGCGGTGGCGGGCAGGGCTTCGGCGCAGCGCAACCTGGTGTTTGAGTACCACAAAGACGCGCTGGAGTCATTTCATAAAATGGAACGCACGATCTTAAAAGATGCTATGCGTAATATATTACTCAGCAATGTGTATGTGGACGCGGAACAAAAACTCCATATACTGCTGCCATAAGGAGAAGAACTATGATATATAATTTTAACCTTGGGATTGGCTGGGCCAGCAGCGGCATGGAATACGCGCAGGCGTACCGTGCAAAAGCGCTGCGGAACATTGGCAAAAAAGCCAAATTTATTTTTACCGATATGTTCCCGAAGGACAATATCGAGCATATGACAAAAAACATCGGTTTTCTGGATTCGGAAGTGGATTGGCTGTATACCAGCTTTACCGACTGTAAGATTTCCCCGGTGACTTATACTCTGGAAAAACTGGAAGAAACGTTTGGGGGAAGGAAATTTACCAAAAACAGGGAAGGGGCTATTGTAAAATATCTGTTTGCTGGGACGGGCAATTTTTATACGGCCTATATGACAGATCCGCTCAGCGACCTCGTACACCGCGTGGAAATGGTTTCAAACGGCTGCCTGATCCGGAAGGATTATTTTACATACTGCCGTATCTATACGGAATACTATGCGCCGCTTGATGGGAAAGCGCATCTTTATCAGCGCAGGTTTTTCAATGAAGACGGGAGCGTAGCTTACGAAGAGATAACCGACAACGACGTGGTGATGTACCAGTTTCCGGACAGGCTGCTTACTTCCAAAGAAGAACTGGTAGGTTATATGGTGTCCCGTTTGAATTTAACCGAAGAAGATACCGTACTGATTGACCGGACGACCGGGATTGGGCAGGCGATATTGGAACATGCCGCGCCGGCGCGGATCGGGATTGTGATACATGCGGATCATTTCAGCGAAAGCGGAACGGACGATGAACATATCCTCTGGAACAACTATTACGAATATGCATTTCGCCAGCATAGCCATATCCGTTTTTATATTACAGCAACCGATGCGCAGAATACGCTTTTAAAAAAACAGTTTTTAAAATACAAGGGAATTTCGCCGCATGTAGCGACGATTCCGGTCGGAAGCTTAAACGAATTAAAAGGAATGCGCGCAAAAAGGCGAAAGCATTCCCTGATTACCGCGTCCAGGCTTGCAGGGGAAAAGCATGTGGACTGGCTTGTGGAAGCCGTGAGCATGGCGCAAAAGCGTATTCCGGATCTGTCCTTGGATATTTATGGGAAGGGCGGGGAGGAAAACAACCTGCGCGAACAGATAAAACGCCTTTCCTGCGAAGGGTTTGTGCGTCTGATGGGACAGCGGAAATTAGACGACGTATACCAGCAGTATGAGGCGTACGTGTCAGGTTCCACCAGTGAAGGCTTTGGGCTGACTTTGATGGAAGCAGTCGGATCGGGGCTTCCGATTATCGGCTTTGACGTGCGTTACGGCAACCAGGCTTTTATTGACGACGGGCAGAACGGCTATAAAATTCCGGTAACGGATAAAATGGAAAAAAAGGAACGCATAGAACGGCTTTCGGCGGCAATTGTCCGTTTGTTTACGGAAGCCGATTTGGAATGGTTCCGTCAGTATTCTTATCAGAAGGCGAGATCCTATCTTACAGTGGAGGTGGAAAGACGATGGAACGAAACGCTGAGTTAAACGATACGATGCTGTTTTTTGAACAGTATTCCGCCGACAGCAAAAGCCTGCATACTTCGTTTAAATTAGCGGGCTGCGGCTATCCGGCGGTTGTCATAGAAGACGACGGGTTTTTGCCGGAAGACGTAATGTCGGTGTACGGATTCTTTTTGGGCGATTTTAAAAAGAGCAGGGGGAGCGCCGCAAGGCCGCGGTATTTTAATGAAATTACAGTCCCGGATTACTGGGCGGTAAGCGGGACGAACAGCAACGGCAAAATCCATGATAAAAGCCTGGAACGGGGCAGGATTTTTTACGCCGAGCCGCTGCACAAGCGCCTGGTTAAGATTGTAGACTGGTGTGACGAACGGGGCGTTGTGCGTTCAAGCGATCATTATAACCGTTACGGCGCCATATTTGCAAGAACTATATTTAATGCAAGCGGACAGAAGGTCAACCGGGCATACTTTTCCGCCGGAGGGCGGGAAATAATTGTGGAAAACTATGTGACCGGGGATATTATATTAAACGATAACGGGGCGGTGCATATTTTCCGGACAAAGACGGATTTTATCCTTTATTTTTTTACCAGGACTATGTTTGGGCAAAGCAGGATTTTCTTTAATTCGCTGTCCACGCCGTTTTTTGTTCCCCAGCGGCTTGGCGGCGCGGGGAAACAAGACGTGCTCTTTTGGCAGGAACCCATCGGAAAGGAAATTCCGGGCAATATGCAGATCATTTTAAACGGGAAGGCCAGCCGCACCGCAAATATTATGGTGCAGAAAAGGCAATCCTATTATAAGCTGCTTGCGCTTGGCGCAAAAGAAAACCTGGTGCATAAGCTGGGATTTATTTATCCGTTTGAGCGGGAAAACAGCTACCGCCACAGGGCTTTAATTTGTACCAATTCCGATCAGATTGAACAGTGCCGCAAACTGGCGGAAGGTTTGCCGCAGATGCAGTTTTATATTGCGGCTTTAACGGAAATGTCTTCCAAACTAATGCAGATGGAACAATATGAAAACGTCGTCCTGTATCCGAACGTAACAATGAAAATGTTAGACGCGCTGTTTGAAAAATGCGATTATTATTTTGATATCAACCATGGCGCCCAGATCGTTTCGGCGATCCGCAGGGCATTTCTGCATAACCAGCTGATCTTTGCATTCCAGGAAACGGCGCACGATAAAGATTATGTAGCGGACGAACATATCTATCCGGCCAAGGATGTGGTACAGATGATTTCGGATATCCGGGATATTATGGGGGATGTGGATTCGCTGGAATGGAACCTCAAGCGGCAGCATATGGCGGCTATGGCGGAGACGGAATCCGCTTATGTGAAGCTGTAGGAAGCAGAACAGGATTTCATGGAAAAATTCATAGAAAATTCATAGTTTTCGGATAGAATAGGATGAACAAAAAAGAAAGAAGGCATATCGCATGATAAAAATTGACATTATTTCCGGCTTTTTGGGCGCGGGAAAGACCACTTTTATCAAGAAAATGATTGATGAAGTCTATACGGATGAAAAAATAGCCCTGATTGAGAACGAATTTGGTGAAATCGGCATTGACGGCGGATTTCTTAAGGACTCCGGGGTAAATATTACAGAGATGAATTCCGGCTGTATCTGCTGTTCCCTGGTCGGGGATTTTGGAAAAAATTTAAACGAAGTGATTACAGCTTATCATCCGGATCGTATCATCATCGAACCGTCGGGCGTCGGGAAATTGTCGGACGTTATAAAATCCGTCGTTGATATCGAAAAAGAACAGGATGTAAAACGAAACGCCCTTGTGACGATTGTAAACGCAAAAAAAGCGTTAAAGCAGATGAAAGCGTTCGGGGAATTTTTTAATAACCAGATTGCATACGCAACGACAGTTGTGTTAAGCCGGACGCAGAACACAACGACGGAACAGCTTGAACTTTGCGTAAAGCAGATGCAGGCGTTAAATAAAAAAGCGGCGATCATTACAACGCCGTGGGATTCGATTTCCGGGGAACAGATTTTAAAGGTCATCGAAGGACAGGACTCCCTGGAAATGAAGACGCTTGCAGAAGAAGACCGCCGCAGGGAAGAGCAGGAGCATGCGCATCACGAGGAATGCCATCACGATCATGGACAGCATGGGGAATGTCATCAGGAACATGCACATCAGGAAGGATGCCATCACGAACATGGGCATCATACGGGATGCCGTCAGGAACATGAACATCATGAGGGATGCCATCACGATCATGCGCATCATGAACATAATTGCGGACATGAGCATGGGCGCCGCCATGCGGACGATATTTTTATGAGTTGGGGGAAAGAAACCCCGCGTAAATATACAAAAGATGATTTGGAACAGATTCTGAAAACGCTGTCCGAAGGCAGCGGATATGGAGAAATCTTACGGGCAAAAGGCATGGTGGAAGATACGGAAGGCTTCTGGCTCTATTTTGATTTGGTGCCAGGAGAATATGAAATCCGCAGCGGGGAGCCGGACTACACAGGACGGCTTTGTGTAATTGGAACGGATATGGACGAACATAAACTAGAAGAACTGTTTAAAATCTCGTAAGGCTGAGGGAAAGGGACAAAAATGATAGAAGAGATACCCGTATATTTGTTTACCGGTTTTATGGACAGCGGAAAAACCAGCCTGATCTGCCAGACGCTTCTGGCGGAACAGTTCGGCGACGGTGCAAAAACACTTTTGATTGCCTGTGAAGACGGCGAGGAAGAATACGATGAGGATGCGTTAAAGAAGGTAAATACCCGGCTTTTGATGATAGAAGAAGAGGAAGATTTTACGGAAGCGCTGTTAAAGAATATCCATTCGCAGTATCTTCCGGATCAGGTCTTTCTGGAGTACAACGGCACATGGGGGATGGACACGCTCCTTGAAATGCAGCTTCCGGAAGGATGGGTAATTGTACAGTCCCTTGCTACCGTGGACGCTGCAACTTTTGATATGTATTTAACAAACATGCGGGCCATGATTCTGGAACAGCTTTTTAAAGCGGACGTGATTATATTTAACCGCTGTACGGATACGACGCCCAAAGGGAAATTCCGCCGCGCCGTCAAAGCCGTAAACCGCCCGGCTCAGATCGTATATGAACGGGCGGACGGGACCATAGATGAAACGGAAGAAGATCTTCCGTTTGATATCAACCAGGACGTAATAGAAATTTCGGACGCCGATTATGCAATCTGGTATATGGACGCACAGGAAAACTACAAAAAATACGACGGTAAAAAAGTGGAATTTACAGGGCTTGTCTACAATCCGGATAAGCTGAAAAAAGGCGTAATGGTACCCGGCAGGTTTGCAATGACCTGCTGTATCGAAGACGTCACTTTTTTAGGATTTAAGTGCAAATATCCGGATTCCAAGCAGATTCCACATAAATCCTGGATTCATATTATAGCGAAAATCCAGGTGGAATTTGCCATGGAATATAAGGGAAAAGGGCCGGTGTTATACCCGGTGCTGATCGAACCGGCAGAGAAACCGGAGGATGAACTGGTATATTTTTCGTAAAAGAGTTCCTTATCTTTTATTGCGGCCGCCCACACCTGAGGCGTTTACCATACATCTTTCGTTTTTCTTAAGAATCATTTACAAAATGATCATAGGTTTTTGGGGTGGGATTGTGTTATACTATCTGGGTACCTTTCGTGGACAAGGGTAGCTTTTGGAAAAAAATAAACAGGACGGATGAGGAAAAAGCATGAAATATATCAGAGAAAAAGACGGCAGGCGTGAAATTGTAGAAAAAAGGCGTCACAGCCGTGCCTATTGGATACAGGCCGTTTTAAAATGGTCTTTTTGTATTGGAATTTTAACGCTGACCCTGCTTGTGTGCGGGTTTTTGGATAAAAAACTAAACGACGGGAAATTTGTAAAAAAAATTACGGGGGCGCAGCCGGAAGAACCTGTGCAAAAAGATACGGAAACCGTTCCGGAGCCGGAAACGGAACAGGAACCGCAGCCGGAGGAAGATAAGCTTAGCGTATGTATAGATCCCGGGCACGGCGGGATGGATCCCGGCTGTGATTTCGACGGGCGCATTGAATCCGAGGACAACTGGAAACTGGCGCAGGAATTAAAACGTGAACTGGAAAGCGCAGGCATCGAGGTTATTATGACCAGGGAAGACAACGATACGAAAGTGTTCTTAAAAGACCGTGTGGAAATTGCAAACGCTTCCGATGCAGATTATTTTATTTCGCTGCACCGCAATAAGGGAGACGGATACGGCGTTGAAACATGGATGACGGGAACCGCCGGAAGCGTTACGGATGCTCTGACCAAAAATGTACATAATGCGATTGTAGCCGCAGGCGTACAGCGTGATCGGGGCATAAAACTGGGAACGGAAACCGGGGAAGGTTCGGATTATTACGTTATAGGCAATACGACCATGCCCGCATGCTTAATCGAATTTGGCTTTATCAACAGCGGGGAAGACAACCGCCTGTTCGATGAAAATCTGACGGCATATGCAAAGGCGATTGCAGGAGCTCTTGCGGATACGTATGCACAGTATGGGGAATCGGAGGATCTGCCTGCAGATGAAACCGGCGGCGAAGGGGAAGCTGCGACAGGAGCGGGCAAGCAGGGGCTTCGCCTTACCTATCCCGCTATTGACAATATAAGCGCCTTAAACGGCGAAACGCTTGACTGGGGGCAGGGGACGAATGTCGATGAGCAGAACCGCCCGACCGGTTCTTTAAGCTATCAGGAAAAGTTTAAAGATTATACGGCGGATTTTATCGTCCCTACTACCGAAAAAAAGATATACCTGACGTTGGACGAGGGTTATGAATACGGATGCACGCCGACCATTTTAAGCACCTTAAAGGAGAAGGGCGTAAAAGCGGTATTTTTTGTGACACAGCCGTATATCAATTCCTCTCCGGAACTGGTCAGGCAGATGATAGACGACGGGCATATTTTGGGAAACCATTCCCTGACGCATCCTTCCGCAGGGCTTCCGAGCCAGTCGGTAGAGGAACAGCAGAAGGAAGTTATGGACGTCCATAATTTTGTCAAGGAAAACTATAATTACGATATGTTTTTATTCCGTTTTCCGGCGGGCAAATTCAGCGAACAGTCGCTTGCGGTTTTAAACAACTGCGGTTACCGGAGCGTGTTCTGGAGCTTTGCTTATCTGGATTATGACGTGGAAAACCAGCCGGATGAAGGCGAATCGCTGAATAAAATGTTGGAGCGTCTGCATCCGGGGGCAATTTACCTGCTGCATGCGGAATCCTGGACAAATACAAATGTGCTTGGGTCATTTATCGACAAGGCGCGGGAAGCCGGATATGAATTTGCGGATTATTCGGAATTGGTGCAGTAACGTAATTTTTCATTGAATTTTACAATAGGATCCGGTATGATAAGAAAGGCGGGGCAGCGCACCGCCTTTAAACTTTTTGGGAAAAAATGTTGAGGAGGACAAAGATGTATCCAATCGTACGAAGAGAAGAATTGGCAGACAAAATTTTTCTGATGGATGTCAAAGCGCCGAGGGTGGCAAAGACATGTGAACCAGGGCAGTTTGTGATTGTAAAAATGGACGAAGCGGGGGAACGCATTCCATTGACGGTCTGCGATTACGACAGGGAAGCCGGGACGGTGACAATCGTATTCCAGACCGTCGGAGCGTCTACAAAACGTATGGAAGCCTTAAACGAAGGCGATAGCTTCCAGGATTTTGTGGGACCGTTAGGCTGCGCTTCCGAACTGATTGAAATGGATATAGAAGAACTTAAGAAAAAGAAAATCGTATTTATAGCAGGCGGCGTCGGAACGGCTCCGGTGTATCCGCAGGTAAAATGGCTGCATGAGCATGGCGTGGACTGCGACGTAATTATGGGCTCTAAGACAAAGGATTTGCTGATTTTGAAGGATGAGATGGAAAAGGTTGCAACAAACCTTTACGTTACGACGGACGACGGCAGCTACGGCTTTCACGGCATGGGAACGGATCAGCTGAAAGCTTTAGTCAACGGCGGCAAAGAATACGATCACTGCGTTGCCATTGGCCCTATGATTATGATGAAATTTGTATGTCTTTTGACGAAGGAATTACATATCCCTACGGTGGTTTCAATGAACCCGATTATGGTAGACGGCACGGGCATGTGCGGCGCATGCCGTTTAACGGTAGGGGACGAAGTAAAATTTGCCTGCGTAGACGGTCCGGAATTTGACGGCCATCTGGTGGATTTTGATCAGGCGATGAAACGCCAGCAGCTATACAAAACAGAAGAAGGCAGGGCTATGTTAAAACTGGAAGAAGGGGATACCCACCATGGCGGCTGCGGACAATGCGGAGGTGACAAATAATGGACGTATTAAAGAAAGTACCGGTAAGGGAGCAGGAGCCCGCGGTTCGTGCAAAGAATTTCGAAGAAGTGTGTCTGGGATATAACGAAGAAGAAGCGGTAAAAGAAGCGGAACGCTGTTTGGGCTGCAAAAATGCCCAGTGTATCAAAGGCTGCCCGGTTGCGATTGACATTCCCGGATTTGTTTCCCGGATTAAGGAAGGGGAATTTGAAAAAGCGTATGAAGTAATCAGCGAATCAAGCGCGCTTCCGGCAGTCTGCGGCCGTGTCTGCCCGCAGGAAAGCCAGTGCGAAGGCAAATGTATCCGCGGTTTTAAAGGCGAGCCGGTTTCCATTGGTAAGCTGGAACGGTTTACGGCGGATTGGGCAAGGGAGCATGGGATTGTGCCGAAGAAGAACGAAAACGGGAACGGGCGCAAGGTGGCCGTAATCGGTTCCGGCCCTGCGGGCTTAACCTGCGCCGGAGATCTGGCCAGGATAGGATACGACGTTACCATATTTGAAGCGCTGCACGAACCCGGCGGCGTATTGATTTACGGGATTCCGGAGTTCCGTCTTCCCAAGGAAGAAGTCGTGGCAAAGGAAGTGGAAAACGTAAAAGCGCTTGGCGTTAAAATTGAAACCAACGTGGTAATCGGCAAGTCGACGACGATTGACGAACTGATGGAAGAAGAAGGCTTTGAAGCCGTATTTATCGGTTCGGGCGCAGGCCTTCCGCGGTTTATGGGAATCCCGGGCGAGCAGGCAAACGGCGTATTTTCCGCCAATGAGTTTTTGACCAGGAACAACCTGATGAAAGCGTTCCGGGAAGATTATGACACCCCGATTATGAAAGGCAGGAAGGTAGCCGTAGTCGGCGGCGGCAACGTGGCGATGGATGCGGCAAGGACGGCCCTCCGGCTTGGGGCGGAAGTACATATCGTATACCGCAGGAGCGAAGCGGAACTTCCGGCGCGTGTGGAGGAAGTACACCATGCAAAAGAAGAGGGGATTATTTTTAACCTCCTGACAAACCCGGTGGAGATTTTAGTGGATGACAACGGATGGGTAAAGGGCATGACCTGCATTCGTATGGAACTTGGCGAGCCGGACGAATCCGGGCGCAGATCTCCGGTGGAGGTAGAGGGTTCCGAGTTTGACATAGAACTGGATACCGTAATTATGTCGCTTGGAACTTCGCCGAATCCGCTGATTTCGTCTACGACAAAAGGGCTTGATATAAATCGCAGAAAGTGTATCGTAGCCAAAGAAGAAGACGGGGCGACGTCGAAACCGGGTGTATTTGCAGGCGGGGACGCGGTAACCGGAGCGGCGACTGTTATTCTTGCAATGGGAGCCGGGAAAGCGGCGGCAAAAGGAATCCACGAATATTTATCAGGCAAATAGAGCAAAAGGCTGGCGCGGCGCAAAAACCGCAGCCGGCCTTTTTAAAAATAATTGCGGTTGGAGAGTGACAAAAGGCAGGTAAGTAGTGTATAATGGTTGTATCAAAAAATAAAACAGAAAGGAATGGGGTAAAAATGAAAAATTTCAGTTATGTAATCAAAGATGAAGTGGGGATCCATGCGAGGCCGGCCGGCCTTTTGGTAAAGGAGGCAAAAAAATACCAGAGCAAGGTTATGATTACCAAAGACGGCAAAAGCGCAGACGCGACAAGGTTGATGGCCCTTATGGGACTTGGCGTAAAATGCGGCGATTCTGTGGATGTTGAAATCTCCGGAGACGATGAGGAAACGGCTTTTACGGAAATGAAAGCTTTCTTTGAGAACAATCTGTAAGAGGCGCTTATAGGAGGTAAGAAGATGTTAAAGTTTTCAGGCAAATCCGTTTATAAGGGCATAGCAATGGGCAGCGTCGTAGTCTTAAAGAAAAAAGACAGCCCGGTCGTACGCGGAAGGATCGACGATCCCGACGCCGAAATGGAACGTGTAAAAATTGCTTTGGAACAGGCCAAAGCCCAGCTTGGCAAACTGTATGACAAGGCGTTAAAAGAAGTCGGCGAAGAGAATGCGGCGATTTTCGAAGTGCATCAGATGCTTTTGGAAGACGAAGACTATCTGGAGTCTATCGAAAATACGATCCGGACAGAACTTGTCAACGCCGAATTTGCAGTTGCGATCGCAGGAGACAACTTTGCGGAAATTTTTGCAGGGATGGAAGACGAATATATGCAGGCGCGCGCCGCAGATATCAAGGATATCTCAAACCGCCTGGTCAACAACCTCTGCGGCAACGAAGATATCGATCTTGGTTCCATTGAACCGTCGGTTATTGTGGCGGATGACTTGACGCCGAGCGAAACGGTGCAGATGGACAAGGAAAAGATCCTGGCATTTGTAACGGTGCACGGTTCGACCAATTCCCATACGGCGATACTGGCGCGTACCATGAACATTCCGGCTTTGATCGGCGTACCGTTGGATTTGGACACGATCCACAACGGGACAACGGCAGTCGTTGACGGCTTTTCGGAGGAAGTGATTTTTGATCCGACAGAAGAAGTCAGGGACGACGTCATTTCGCGTATTGAAGAAGAAAATGATAAACTTCGCCTTTTACAAAATATGAAAGGGCAGGAAACCGTCACAAAGAGCGGCCGTAAGATGAACCTGTACGCGAATATCGGCAGCGTATCGGACGTCGGTTATGTACTCGAAAACGATGCGGGCGGAATCGGTTTGTTCCGGAGTGAATTTTTATACATTGGAAAAGATGATTTCCCGACAGAAGAAGAGCAGTTCCAGGCATATAAGCAGGTTCTGCAGACCATGGCGGAGAAGAAAGTCATTATCCGCACATTGGATATCGGGGCGGACAAGCAGGCGGATTATTTTAACCTCGGCAAAGAGGACAACCCTGCGCTTGGCTACCGCGCGATCCGTATCTGCCTAAAGCAGCCCGACATCTTTAAAACACAGCTTCGCGCCCTTTTGCGCGCTTCGGTTTACGGCAACCTTGCTATTATGTACCCGATGATTACTTCAGTCGGCGAAGTAGAGCGGATTTATGAAATCGTAAAAGAAGTCGAAAAAGAACTGATGGAAAAAGAAATCCCGTATACGATGCCGGAACAGGGCATTATGATCGAAACGCCTGCAGCGGCGCTTATTTCAGATGAACTGGCGCAGATTGTGGACTTCTTTAGTATCGGTACGAATGATTTGACCCAGTATACGCTGGCGATTGACAGGCAGAACGCGAAGCTTGACGATTTTTATAACCCGCATCATAAAGCGATTTTAAAAATGATAAAGATGGTAACGGACAACGCTCACAAATACGGCAAATGGGCCGGTATCTGCGGCGAGCTTGGCGCAGATCTGGAACTGACCGAGGAATTTGTAAAGATGGGCTTAGACGAATTATCCGTTTCCCCGTCTATGGTGCTTAAGGTCAGGAAACGCATCCGTGAATTAGACTAAGCGGAGGCTGCGATGGGATTTTATGATGTGACCGCTTTGGGAGAATTACTGATTGATTTTACGGAAAACGGCGTAAGCGCCCAGGGCAACCCGCTCTTAGAAGCAAATCCGGGCGGCGCGCCCTGCAATGTGCTTGCCATGCTTTGCAGGCTTGGGGCAAAAACGGCGTTTATTGGTAAAATCGGCAAAGATATGTTTGGGAACCAGTTAGAACAGGCGTTAACAGAAACCGGAATCGATACGTCGGGACTCAAAAAAGACAATCAGACGCATACCACGCTTGCATTTGTGCATACGTTAGCGGACGGCGACCGGGAATTTTCCTTCTACCGAAATCCCGGGGCGGATAGGATGCTTTCCATTGACGATTTGGAAGAAGATCTGATTCAAAACTGTACCATATTCCACTACGGATCGCTGTCTATGACAGACGAACCCTGCAGGAGCGCAACCAAAAAAGCCGTTCAGCTTGCCGAAGCCGCTCATGTTTTGCGTTCGTTTGATCCCAATCTGAGGGAACCGCTGTGGCATTCGCTTGAAAGCGCACGGGAACAGATTTCCTACGGGATGCGCCATTGTGACATTTTAAAGATTTCAGATAACGAAATCCGCTGGTTTACCGGATGTGAGGATTTTGACGAAGGGGTTTTGGCGCTGCAAAAGGAATATCAGATTCCGCTTATTTTACTGTCCATGGGAAAGGACGGCAGCCGCGCTTACACGAAAAACGGCTGCCGGACGGAACAGGCGGCGTTTATACAGGAGCATACGGTTGAAACGACCGGCGCGGGGGATACCTTTGGCGCATGCGCCCTTCACTATGTGCTGTCCCATGGCTGGCATGACTACAATGAAACGGAATTAAAAGAAATGCTTACTTTTGCAAATGCAGCGGCCTCTATCGTCACCACCCGCAAAGGGGCTTTGCGCGTAATGCCTTCTAAGGAAGAGATAGAGAACTTTTTAAACCAATAAACAGGGGTTAAAACAATGGAAAAAACATGGTGGAAAGAAGCGGTAGTTTACCAGATTTATCCAAGAAGCTTTATGGACGGCAACGGCGACGGCATCGGTGATTTAAAGGGAATTACATCCAAGCTGGATTATCTGAAAGAACTGGGCGTGGATGTCATTTGGCTTTCCCCCGTTTACCGGTCGCCAAATGACGACAACGGTTATGATATCAGCGACTACTGTGCCATTATGGAAGAGTTTGGGACGATGGGCGATTTTGACGAAATGCTCTCCGGTATCCATAAACGCGGTATGAAGCTGGTAATGGATCTGGTCGTCAACCATACGTCGGATGAACATGCATGGTTTCAGGAAAGCCGCAAATCAAGGGATAACCCGTACCGTGACTATTATATCTGGAGAAAAGGGACAAACGGCGGCCCGCCGAATAACTGGGGCAGTTTTTTTTCCGGATCGGCCTGGCAGTACGACGCTCCGACAGAAATGTATTACCTGCATCTTTTTTCAAAGAAGCAGCCGGACTTAAACTGGGATAACCCAAAGGTACGTACGGAAGTGTTTTCTATGATGGACTGGTGGCTCCGGAAAGGAATCGACGGCTTCCGCATGGATGTCATAAGTTTGATTTCCAAAAAACCCGGGCTGCCGGACGGCATTGCGCCGTCCGGCGCTTTTTATGCGGACTGCGGCTGTGCAAACGGCCCGAATGTCCATGCATATCTGCAGGAAATGAACCGCAAAGTACTGTCCCGCTATGATATGATGACAGTAGGCGAATGCGCCGGGGTTACGGTGGAAGAGGCAAAAAGATACGCTTCTTTGGACGGAAGGGAACTGAATATGGTATTCCAGTTTGAGCATGTGGGGTTAGACGACGATATCCACGGCAAATGGACCGATCGGCGTACGGATTTAAAGGCCTTAAAGCAGACGCTCAGCCGGTGGCAGACAGAACTTTCCGGCAAGGCATGGAACAGCCTTTATTTTGGGAACCACGATCAGCCTCGCTCGCTCTCCCGGTTTGGGACAGACCATAAGGACTACCGCACGGCATGTGCCAAAATGCTTGCAACATGCCTGCATATGATGCAGGGGACGCCTTATGTGTACCAGGGAGAAGAACTTGGCATGACAAACTGCCCGTTTAAAAGTATTGAAGACGTGCGGGATATTGAAAGCCTGAACGCATACCGAGAACTGACAGAAGCAGGGACGTTTTCCAAAGAGGAAATGATGCGCTTTATCCGTTTGCGCGGGCGGGATAACGCCAGGACGCCTATGCAGTGGGATAAAACAAAAAATGCCGGGTTTACGCAGGGAAAACCGTGGATTATGGTAAACCCGAATTATACTGAAATCAATGCGGCTGCGCAGATAAAAGATCCGGATTCCGTTTTTTCTTACTACAAGAAACTGATTGCGCTGCGGAAGCAGATGAAAATCATTGTTTACGGGGAATACGAATTGCTGGAGGCCGATCATGACACGCTTTATGTTTATACGCGTTCGCTAAACGGTGAGAAGCTGCTTGTAATCTGTAATTTCAGCGCGCAGGAAACGCCATATACGATCCCGCAGGAGTTTTGCGGAGGGCGCGTGCTGGTTGGAAATTATGGAAGAGAAGAGAGGGTGCAAGGGGAAATTTTGCTCAAGCCGTATGAAGCGCTTGCCGTTCTCGGCTGATTTATACCGGGCGTTTATCCGGTATTTTGGACAAAAGGCAGATATTGCAGGGGATTTGTGATATCTGCTTTTTTTATGCCCAATTGCACATTGATTTTAAACAGATTTTTCGTTACAATAGTTTTAATGGTTTTCCCCATCTAATGAGGTTATATTATACCAAAACGCGCGATAGGATAAACTATAAAAAACAATGGAGGTTACTATGTTGGAATTATTAAAAGCAGTGTTTTTCGGAATTGTGGAGGGCATTACGGAATGGCTTCCCATCAGCAGCACCGGGCATCTGATTTTGCTGAATGAATTTATCCGGTTAGACGTGTCGGAGGAGTTTTTCAGTATGTTTGAAGTCGTGATCCAGCTTGGTGCGATTTTTGCTGTCGTCGTGTTGTTCTGGAAAGAAATCTGGCCGTTTTCCGCAAAAGAGAAGTATTATATCCGGCAGGATACCTTTGTTATGTGGTTTAAAATCGTGGTGGCGTGCATCCCGGCAGCCGTGGTGGAACTGGGGTTTGGAGACGTGATTGAAGAACTGTTTTACAATTATCTGGTAATCGCGCTTGCGCTGATTGTATTTGGCGTGGCATTTATTTGGATCGAGAACCGGAATAAAACAAAAAGCCCGAAGATGCAGTCCATTGCAGAGATTACCTGGATGACGGCGTTTTGGATCGGCATGTTCCAGGTGATTGCGGCGGTATTCCCGGGCACGAGCCGTTCGGGCGCTACGATTTTAGGCGGGATTTTGCTTGGCGTTTCCAGAGGGATTGCGGCCGAATTTACGTTTTTTCTGGCAATCCCGGTGATGTTTGGCGCAAGCCTGATGAAGCTGTTAAAATTCGGGCTTACGTTTACTTCCGCGGAATTTTTGATTCTGCTGATCGGAATGGCGACGGCTTTTTTGGTATCGCTGGTTGTCATCCGGTTTTTGATGGGGTATATCAAAAAGCACGATTTTAAGGTATTCGGCTGGTACCGGATTGTGCTGGGGGCATTGGTGCTTTTATATTTTACATGGAGAGGATAAGGTGGACATATGAAACCAATATTATCGGAATCAAGGTATCATCTGATACCGCTTGACGAGATCGGCGGGTACAAGGTCAGGCCAGGCATTTTTGAAATCAACGGGGCGACGGCTATCCCGGGCGGGGTGAATTTTACCATTCACTCCAACCAGGCGACGTGCTGCGAGCTGCTTTTATACCACAGAACGGAGCATGAGCCCTACGCGGTGATCCCGTTCCCGGAAAATTACCGTGTCGGGAATGTGTATTCGATGATTGTGTTCGGGCTTCAGATCGAGGAGTTTGAGTATGCATACCGCGTAGACGGGCCGCTCGATCCCAAAAACGGACTGATTTTTAACAGGGAAAACGTGCTGTTGGATCCGTATGCAAAGGCGGTGACCGGGCAAAGCGTCTGGGGGCGGCGTATAGCGTCCGCAAAGAACCCGTATCATGCAAGGGTGGTAAGGGACGACTTCGACTGGGAAGATGCCAAGCCGCTTCTGACGCCGTTGGAGGATACGGTGATTTATGAAATGCATGTGCGCGGGTTTACAAAGGACGCGTCTTCCGGCGTGCGAAACCCGGGGACGTTTGAAGGCATTATTGAGAAAATCCCGTATCTTTTAGAACTTGGCGTAACGGCGGTGGAGCTGATGCCGATTTTTGAATTTGACGAAATGAAGGATTTCAGGGAGCATGACGGCAGGCAGCTTTTGGATTACTGGGGCTATAATACGGTCAGCTTTTTTGCGCCGAATACCAGCTATGCGTCGAAAGTGGAGTACAACCAGGAGGGCAACGAGTTAAAGCATCTGATCAAAAAGCTGCATGAGAACGGGCTGGAAATTTATCTGGACGTGGTATTTAACCACACGGCGGAAGGCAATGAAAACGGGCCGGTTATTTCGTATAAGGGGCTTGACAACCAGATTTATTATATTTTAACGCCGGACGGCTACTATTATAATTTCAGCGGCTGCGGCAATACCTTAAACTGCAACCATCCGATTGTGCAGCAGATGATTTTGGAATGCCTGCGCTACTGGGTGATTACCTACCGGATTGACGGGTTCCGGTTCGACCTTGCCAGTATTTTAGGGCGCAATGAGGACGGTTCCCCGATGAGCAAGCCGCCGCTTTTACAGTCGCTGGCATTTGACCCGATCTTAGGGAATGTCAAGCTGATTGCCGAGGCGTGGGACGCCGGCGGGCTTTACCAGGTGGGTGATTTCCCGTCCTGGAACCGCTGGGTGGAATGGAACGGAAGATACCGTGACGATATGCGTTCCTTCTTAAAAGGGGACAACGGCAAGGCAGGACTGGCGGTAACCCGGATTTTCGGTTCGGAGGATTTGTATGACGAACGGGTCGGCTGCAAGGCTTCCGTGAATTTTATTACCTGCCACGACGGGTTTACGCTGTATGATCTGTATGCTTATAATGAGAAGCACAACGAAGCAAACGGCTGGGACAATACGGACGGCTCGAATGACAACGTAAGCTGGAACTGCGGCGTAGAAGGCGGGACGGATAATCCCGATATCAGCCGCCTGCGTATGCGCATGATTAAAAATGCGGCGGCCGTGCTGTTTTTAAGCCGGGGGATCCCGATGTTTTTGGCGGGGGATGAATTTGGCAACACGCAGTTTGGGAATAATAACCCGTACTGCCAGGACAATATTATTTCCTGGCTGGACTGGGGGCTTCTTAAGAAGAATAAAGGCCTGTTTGATTTTTTTAAATATATGATTGCATTCCGCAAACAGCATGCGCCGGTACGGATGCACACGGCTTCCTGCAGCTACGGGTTCCCGGAACTGAGCGCCCATGACGTGATTCCGTGGGAGACGAATTTTGCGGCGGACGCACATTATACCGGAATTATGTACGCCGGGCGCACGGACGGGGAGGACGACTGCGTTTATCTGGCAGTCAATACGTACTGGGAGCCGCTTACAATCCGCCTGCCGAAGCTGCCGCTCGGCGCCTGCTGGTATCAGGCGGTGGATACGTTTGAAGAGGAAAGCGTTGCCCGCAGGGCGGTAAAACCGGAAGAAGAGATCCGGATCCGAGAGCGGTCGGTGATGGTATTTGAGGTGGGAAAAGTCAATGAATAAGGCGCGGCAGACCCATGAATTCGGCCCGTGTTATGACGCGGATTCTAAAATTTTGATTTTGGGAAGTTTTCCGTCGGTTAAATCCAGAGAGGAAGGGTTTTATTACGGGCATCCGATGAACCGGTTCTGGAAATTGCTGGCATTGCTTTATGAGGAAGAGACGCCCGGAGATATTGCGCAGAAGAAAGCTTTTTTAAAGCGGAACCGGATTGCGCTTTGGGATGTGATTGAAAGCTGCGAGATTGCCGGGTCGAGCGACAGCAGTATTGAACGGGTTGCGATAAACGACGTCGGCAGGATTTTGCGTGAAACGAAGATACAGGCCGTTTATGCAAATGGCAGAAAGGCGGAAAGCCTCTACCGGAAATACCTTGAGCCTGTAACCGGGATAAAAGCGGCGGGGCTGCCGTCTACAAGCCCGGCAAATGCGTCGTTTTCGCTGAACCGGCTTAAGGAACAGTGGAAGAGGATTTTAGAAGACGCCAAAAGCTTATAATTTAGAATCGCCGCAGGGGCTGTGCAGGAAAGGAAGATAAGCAGGATGTATGATGAACTGACGCAGAAGGACATTCAAAAAATGCAGGAGGAAATCGAGTACCGCAGGCTTGTAGTGCGAAAAGAAGCGCTAGAGGCGGTAAAAGAAGCCAGGGCTCACGGGGATTTAAGCGAAAACTTTGAGTACCATGCTGCCAAGAAGGATAAAAACCAGAATGAAAGCCGCATCCGGTATCTGGAACGGATGATCAAAACAGCCAAGGTAATATCCGACGAGTCCAATGAGGATGAAGTCGGGATCAATAATACAGTCGAAGTTTATTTCGAAGAAGAAGACGAAACGGAAACGTTTACAATTGTCACCACTGTCCGCGGAAATTCCTTAAAAGGGCTTATCAGCACCGAATCGCCGATTGGGAAGGCCGTCTTTGGGCACAAAGCGGGCGATCGGGTGAAAGTGCAGGTCAACGAAGGGTACGGCTACTATGTTGTAATCAAATCCATTGGAAAACAGGTAGATGATGAAGAAATCCGGATCCGTAAATTTTAAGCGAAGAAAGCTTGCCGGCATAATCGGGATTTTGCTTGCGGCGTCTGCCGCCTGCCGCCTGCTGGTCATTGGCACGGAGTATTTTGAGGGGCCCGCGGTATACCGCAGTCTGCGCCGTTCTTTTGTAACGGATGCGAAGGTCCGTAGGATACCCGGAGGAACAGACAGCGCAGGCGGGGCTGTCCCTAAAACAGAAGACGAAAAACCGGCTCAGAACGAAAGCGAAAGCGCAGACGCGTCAACGGGTGCAGATGACGGAACGGTTGATTACCGCAGTGTACAAATAGATTTTTCCTGTTTAAAGGGAATCAATGAAGATATCATTGGCTGGCTAATGTTTGATGGGAACGGGATTTCGTATCCTGTTTTACAGGGAACGGATAACCGCAAATATCTGTATACGCTCGCGGATAAAACGCAAAACGATGCCGGCAGTATTTTTATGGACTCGCTGTGCGCGCCGGATTTTGAAGATCCGCACACGATTTTATACGGGCATAACCGCAAGGACGGCACGATGTTTGGAAAACTGAAATTATACGCCGCAGACCCGTCTTATTATGAAAAAAACCGATTTTTTACGGTTTACACGCCGGACGGATATTTCCGATATGAGATTTTTGCCTGGTACGAAACGGCGGAGGACGATATCGTGTACCAGGCAGGTTTTGCGGCGGACAAAACGTTTACATCATTTGCGGAACAGCTTTTAAAACGGGGGAATACGGATACGTTAACGACCGTGGGAATGGAGGACAAAATAATCACGCTTTCCACCTGCTCTTCGGCAGGGAAGCGGTTTGTCGTCCACGGAAAGAGAATGGGAGGAAAAGAAAGATGAAACCGGAAGAACTGACACAGACACTGATAAAAATGCAGAAAGACACGGAAGCAGGAAATTTAAAGTGGCGTATGGAAATACAGACGACGGAAGGAAATGAAAAAAAATATACTATGGAAGAAGACGGTCTGGTATGGACGGTGGACGAATGTTATGTTTCTTATGTCTGCCATTATGCCGGAAAAGAGTTTTGCATGATTTCCTATGAAATGATCAAGCATGCGGAGGGTCAGACACGTACCATAAACTATATATTTCTGCCGCCTCTTGGCGTACGGCTTTTTTCTCTTCACACCCTGTTAGAGCACAGCGTGAAAGCAGACGCCGTACTGCTTTCACAGGTACATGCGCTGTGGATGCTTTTGATGGGCCTGGTAAAAAAAGGCGGCGGACAGGTAGAATGTATTATTTCAGAGGCAAACGTGAATATTGAAGAAGAACATGCGGGAAGATAAGGGGGAGTGCATATGGCAGCACAACCAGAAGGCATCAATGGAATCAGGCGGGAAGCGGTTTACCGGATCCGGGAACTGTGTTCACAAGACAGAAAACTGGCCTTTGGCGCGGCAGACAAAGGCAATGTCTCCTATACAAGACTGGCTGATATGGCTTTGTATCCGGAAAAGCCGCTTTTGTCATTTGAGGAAGAACTGCCAAAGGAACTGGAAATCCTGAAATTTGCAGGACAGTTTGCGCCGGGAATGCCGGTGCGCAGGCTGCTTACCTGCGGCGGCGTGGACGACGGGAAATCTACGCTGATCGGGAGGATTTTATATGATACTATGACGGAGGGAGCGCAAGAAGCCGTCCGGAGCAACCCAGTTTATTTAAGAGACGACGGAAGCGTGGATTTTGCGCTTTTGGCCGCGGCTACGGAAGAGGAAGCACGCCAGGGGATTACCGTACAGGTGTCTTACAGTACATTTTATGACGGTGGAAGCGGTTTTTTGATGGCGGACGTACCGGGACACGAGGAATATACGCACCATATGGCGTATGCTGCCGCGGGGGCGGAGACGGCCGTTATTATGACGGCGGCAAACAAAGGAATTGTAGCGCAGACAAGGCGCCATACCCGGATTTGCTATTTTATGGGAATCCGGACAATGATATTTGCAGTCAACAAAATGGATATGATCTCCTACAAAAAGCAGGCGTTTGATCAGATTTCAGAAGAAATCGCGCAGATGATGGAGGAATATGCGGGCTGTACGTGCCAGATTATTCCCGTAGCCGCAAAGGGCGGCAAAAATATAACGGCATTATCTGCAGAAATGCCATGGTATACCGGAAATACGCTTCTGGGCGCTTTGCAGCAGCCGATTGCTTCCCCGGATACAAAAGGCGTATTTTTGATGCCGGTGCAGCGAATTTGCAAGTCCAGCCAGATGAAGGGAGCCGTTGTAAAAAAGAGGGTTATCCAGGGAGAAGCGGTATCAGGCAGCATACGGCAGGGCGAGGAAATTTTAGTGTATCCTGCGCTTAAGCGGGCGAGAGTTTCCACCCTGTTTTGCCTGGATCAGAAAACAGATACGATACAGGCGGGCGATCCGGTTGGGCTGGAACTGGATCGGGAACTGGATGTGGCAAGGGGATGTATTCTGGCGGGGGAGGATGTGTTAAACCTGACCGATCGGGTAGAAGCGGATCTGCTCTGGACGCTTGATAACCGCCTGACCCAGGGGAAACGCTATGCGGTACAGGCAGGGACATGCACGAAAACAGCGGCAGGGACTAAGATCTGCTATCTGATGGACGTCAATACCGGGGAACACCGATACGCCGAATACGTCACGAAAAATGAACTTGCACGCTGTGAATTATATTTCCAGGGCCAGCTTTCGGTATCGTGTGAAAAAGATAACCGCGCGCTGGGGACGCTTCGCCTGTTCGACCGGGAAACGGGCGTGTTAGCGGCGTACGCAAACATTGTACATACCGTTTCGGAAGAAGCCCTAAAGCGGGACGGGCGCGACGTAACTTCTGCTGAGCGCGAGTCCTGCCTGGGACAGAAAGCAGGCCTTATTTTATTTGACCGTGCAGCCGTTTGCCCCGAAACAATGCACTATGCGGAACGGTATCTTCTGCGCATGGGTTTTCATACAATAAAAGCCGCGGTAAAAGAAGACGGCAAAACGCAGCTGCAGCTGCTGCGCGCCCTGTTAGACGCAGGGCTGATTGTACTGACCGCCGTAAACCAGGAAGACCAAGAGACGGTTTGCGCCCTTTTGGAAGAGGAGCGGGTATTTTGCTGTATGGGACATATAGCGCCCGAAGAAATAAACGGGATACTGAAACGGCTCAGGCAGTGGGCCTTGAGCCTGATTTAGCCGATTTGAAAAAAGTTCATCGAATTGCATAAAACTTCACTGTACAAAAAAGAATGCAGCCATCCGGCTGCATTCCTAAGGGGAGAGTTTATGAAAAAGTTTTATTTGCTATCAAATGAAGTAATGAGTGGGGGAACTTCATTTGATGAATTTAGTATACTCATAAAATGTGTTCATTTGGTGTCCTGAAAATGAAAGGTTTATGAAGAAATTCTAAATATAATTGAAACGGATATTTAAGAAAAAAAGAAGAGTGGTCGGAAGGGAAAACTTCCTTAATGACTTTTTTTCTAAAATATGGTAAACTGTGAGAAAATATATATAAGCAACCATTGAGGAGGGCACATATGTCATTACTAGAAGCGATACTTATGGGAGTCATTCAGGGAGTAACGGAGTTTTTACCTGTCAGCAGTTCCGGGCACCTGGCGTTGTTTAAACTTCTGTTTGACGTGGAAACAGATTCGGGAATGCTGTTTGACGTACTGCTGCATCTGGGGACTTTGATTGCAATTTTTGTCGCGTTTTACCGGGATATATTCCGTATGGTGCGGGAAGCATTTGCTATATTGGGGGATTTTTTCCGCGATACAGGAATATTTTTCGGGAATGTTTTTTTACGGAGAGACGAGCCATATTACCGGATCGTAAACAACAGCTACCGGAAATTCGTAATGTTAGTGATTGTATCGACTATACCGACCGGGATAATCGGGTATATGGCGGCGGATGTGGTAGAGGCGGCTTCCGGAATACTGCTTGTGCCGGGGATCTGCCTTGTACTTACGGCGGTTTTATTGTTTTTGTCCGACCGGGTGGCGGACGGCTACAAAAAACCAAAGCAGGTGACGTATTCCAATGCTTTTTTTATTGGAATCTGCCAGGGGTATGCGACGCTTCCCGGGCTTTCCCGTTCTGGAACGACGCTAACCGCCTGCCTGTTCAGCGGCTTTAACCGCCAGTTTGCCGTGAAATATTCGTTTATTATGTCAATACCGGCAGTATTAGGAGCAGTTGTGCTGAAACTTACGGATTTGGAGGGGCTTAAAGTTACGCTGGCAGATATCGGCTGTTATGCGGCGGGCGTTTTGTGCGCGGCGGTTGTGGGATATATCTGTATTAAAACCATGCTGGTCGTGGTGCGCAATAAGAAATTTATTATTTTTGCGGTGTACTGCCTGCTCGTGGGCTTGGTGTCGATCGGCGGGTATTTCTATACGCTGTAAAAAGAAAACGGAAATTTGGAGGAATTTATGGCAGCTGCTAGGAAAAATACGAAAAACCAGGGAAGGGCAAGAAGGGGTTCCCGCAGAAAAAGGACGGTTAAAGCAAAAGGGCCGGCTTTTGAAGGGGAAGTAGTGTTATGGGTTTTGCTGGCAGTTTCTATCCTGCTGTTTGTCAGTAATTTCGGTATTGGCGGTACGGTGGGAAACTTTGCAAGCAAGCTGATTTTCGGGCTGTTTGGCCTGATGGCATACGTATTTCCGATTGTTTTGTTTGTCGGATCCTGTTTTTTAATTTCCAATCAGAAAAATCATTTTGCCATTTTTAAATTTTTGGCGGGGGTTTTGCTGTTTTGTGCGTTTTGTATGTTTTTACAGTTAATTGTACAGGATAAAGGGGGGATATCGGCGCAGATATTAAAGACGGCGTATACGTATTCCGCTACATATAAAAAGGGCGGCGGCGTGTTGGGCGGTTTATTTGTCTGGCTGTGCGTACCGAATTTCGGAACGTTCGGATCGTTTTTAATATCCTTTGTGGCCATGATTATTTCCATGGTATTGCTGACGGAACGTTCCTTTTTCCGAGGGATGAAGCGGGGCGGGCAGAAGGTGTATGAGACGGCAAAGGAAGACGTGCGCCGTTATCATGACAGACAGCAGGAACGCGCCGCGCGCCGCGTAGATAAAAAGGCAAAAGGAGTTTCGTTTGATACGCTGATCCAAGAAATGCCTTCCGGCAAAAAGAAGGGCGGCAAAAAGCCTGCCGGGGATGAGATTTGCGAAATTCTGCCGGAAGCTTTGGCTGATATGCCCGAAGTACAGAAAACGGAGCATATCCCGGTCCGCCCGGTTGGCGCGGAAGAACTGCCGGAGATTTTTATGGGAGACGTGCTGGGAGGAGAGAGCGAACCGCCGGGAGAAATCCCCGTGCAGGCCGATTCCCCGAAGAAAACGGCGGACGGGACATATGAATATGAGGACGCGAAGCTGTTAGAAGGGATGCTTTCGGACGTAAGCCAGGTGGCGGGCATTCCAAAGACTGCGCCCCCGGAACCGGTAAAACCGGCGCAAAAGCATCCCGCACCGTACGTATTCCCGCCGGTTTCCCTGTTAAAGCAGGGTTCCAAAAAGGCCATGGGCGATTCCAAAACGCATCTGCGGGCAACTGCAAACAAGCTGCAGCAGACGCTGAAAAATTTCGGCGTCAATGTCACAATATTAAACATCAGCAGCGGTCCTTCGGTGACGCGCTATGAAATCCAGCCGGAAATGGGGGTCAAGGTCAGCAAAATCGTTAATTTAACGGACGATATCAAGCTGAACCTGGCGGCTGCGGATATCCGGATGGAAGCGCCGATTCCGGGAAAAGCGGCGATTGGGATTGAAATCCCGAACAAGGAAAACGTGACGGTTATGTTCCGCGAGTTGATTGAGTCGGCGGAGTTTCAGATGAACCAGTCAAAGATTGCGTTTGCCGCCGGGAAGGATATCGCAGGCCAGGTCATTGTAACGGACATTGCCAAAATGCCCCATCTTCTGATTGCGGGCGCGACGGGTTCGGGAAAATCAGTCTGCATCAATACGATTATTATGAGCATTTTGTATAAAGCGCACCCGGACGACGTAAAACTGATTATGGTGGATCCGAAGGTGGTAGAGCTAAGCGTCTACAACGGGATCCCGCATCTTATGATCCCGGTTGTGACCGATCCGAAGAAAGCGGCCGGGGCATTAAACTGGGCGGTGGCGGAAATGGAAGACCGTTATCAGAAATTTGCGGAATGCGGCGTCCGCGATTTGAAAGGCTACAATGCCAAGGTGGAATCCATTGCCGGCATAGAAGGGGACGAACCGCCGCAGAAGCTGCCGCAGATTGTAATTATCGTAGACGAGCTTGCGGATTTGATGATGGTTGCGTCAAACGAAGTGGAAACGGCGATCTGCCGTCTGGCCCAGCTTGCAAGGGCCGCCGGGCTGCATCTGATTATTGCAACGCAAAGGCCGTCGGTAAACGTTATTACCGGGTTAATTAAGGCAAACATGCCGTCCCGTGTGGCGTTTGCGGTAACAAGCGGCGTGGATTCCAGGACGATTTTAGACATGGTCGGCGCGGAAAAGCTGCTCGGGAAAGGAGATATGCTCTTTTTCCCGCAGAATTTCCAAAAACCGCTCCGGGTGCAGGGCGCGTTTGTTTCGGATGATGAAGTGTCCGCCGTAGTGGATTTTATCAAAAAAGAGAACGGCGTCGGCGAATACAATCCCAAAATCCAGGAGCACGTCGAACAGTCCGAAAACAGTTCCGTGTCGGTATCCGACGGGGCAAATGCAGGCGACAGCCGGGACGTACTGTTCTATGAGGTCGGCAGGTTTTTGATTGAAAGCGAAAAGGGATCGATAGGATCGATCCAGCGGCGTTTTAAGGTCGGTTTTAACCGCGCCGCGCGCATTATGGATCAGCTTGCGGAGGCCGGTCTGGTAGGGCCGGAGGAAGGGACGAAGGCAAGGAAAATTTTAATGACGGCGGAAGAGTTTGAACAATTGGAAAAATGAGGAGGTTTGCGGAATGAAAACAGATATTGAAATTGCGCAGGAGGCGGTATTAGACCCGATCCGGGAGGTTGCGGCAAAGCTTTCCATACCGGAAGAGGATCTGGAGCTTTACGGGAAGTATAAGGCGAAGCTTTCGGACGGGCTGTTGGAACGCACAAAGGACAATCCCGACGGCAAGCTGGTGCTTGTTACGGCGATTAACCCGACGCCTGCCGGGGAAGGGAAGACGACGACCAGTATCGGCCTGGGGCAGGCGCTGGGGCGGCTCGGCAAAAAGGCGGTTCTTGCGCTGCGCGAACCCTCCCTTGGGCCGTGCTTTGGGATCAAGGGCGGCGCAGCGGGCGGCGGCTATGCGCAGGTGGTTCCGATGGAGGATTTAAACCTGCATTTTACCGGGGATTTCCATGCGATTACCTCGGCAAACAACCTGCTTGCCGCGCTGCTTGACAACCATATCCAGCAGGGGAACGCGCTGCAGATCGATCCGCGGCAGGTTGTCTTTAAGCGCTGCCTGGATATGAACGACCGCGTGCTGCGCAATGTGGTGGTCGGCATGGGCAGCAAGACGGACGGCATGGTGCGGGAGGATCATTTTGTTATTACCGTCGCGTCCGAAATTATGGCGATCCTCTGCCTGGCGGACGATATAGCGGATTTGAAACGGCGCCTTTCCAACATTATCGTAGCGTATACGTTCGGCGGCGATCCGGTAACGGCGGGCGATTTAAAGGCAGCCGGAGCGATGGCGGCGCTGTTAAAAGAGGCCGTAAAACCGAACCTGATCCAGACGCTGGAGCATACGCCTGCTATTGTGCACGGCGGCCCGTTTGCAAATATTGCCCACGGCTGCAACAGCGTCAGGGCAACGAAGGCGGGGCTTAAGCTTGCGGACATTGTAGTGACCGAAGCGGGGTTCGGCGCGGATCTGGGCGCGGAGAAGTTCTTTGATATCAAATGCCGCAAGGCGGGGCTTAAGCCGGACTGCGTGGTTTTGGTGGCAACGGTGCGCGCGCTGAAATACAACGGGGGCGTGCAAAAGGCGGATCTTTCCGGCGAGAATTTAGATGCGCTCAAAAAAGGGATTGTAAATATAGAAAAGCACATTGAAAACCTTAAGAAGTACGGGGTACCGATTGTCGTAACGCTGAATGCGTTTGTGTCGGATACAAAGGCGGAGACGGATTTTGTGGAACGCTTCTGTAAGGAACGCGGCTGCGCGTTTGCGCTTTCAAAGGTCTGGGAATCAGGCGGCGAAGGCGGGATTGCGCTTGCAGAGCAGGTATTAAAGACGCTTTCGGAGCAGGAAAGCCATTTTCAGCCGCTTTATTCGGATGAACTCGGATTAAAGGAGAAGATTGCGCGGATTGCACAAGAGATTTACGGCGCAGACGGGGTAACGTACAGCCCGGCAGCCGAAAAGGAGCTGGCGCGGATTACGGAGCTTGGCATGGGTGATTTCCCGGTTTGCGTGGCGAAGACGCAGTATTCGCTGTCGGACGATCCGAAGAAGCTGGGAAGGCCAAAAGGGTTTACGGTAAATGTGCGGGAAGCCTATGTTTCGGCGGGAGCCGGATTTGTGGTGGCAGTTTTGGGGGCGATTATGACTATGCCCGGGCTGCCGAAGGTTCCGGCGGCGAATGCAATTGATGTGGATGAAGCGGGGAAGATTACGGGGCTGTTTTAAGGGAAGGAAGGTTATTTGTATGATGTATCCATATATGACGCTAAACGACGATACCGAGATAACACACTCGGAACGAAAGCCGGACGGAAGCGTAAAAGTATATATTGAAACACCGGATGAGAAAGTATGCTTTCGCCATGCTACTTGCTGGCTGCCGGAATACCGGTGGGAAGATATAGTTGCTTATACGGATGCGGAAATGGAATATTTTAAAAAGCTTATCCGCAATAATGCCCATTTAATCATAGAGTTTTCACAAGAAGGAGGGATTACAAATTATTGTTAAATTTATGTGATATTCGGTTCAATGTTGTCCAAGAAACGGGGTACCAGTACTAAACAGAAAAACATACAAAACAGAATGCAATCAGGAGGATATATGGCTAAAATTATTGACGGAAAAAAGATCTCGGCAGAAATTAAGGAAGAATTGAAGGAACAGACGGCGCAGTTAAAGCTGGCGGGAGTGGAAGGTACATTGGCTGTGATCCAGGTGGGAGCGGATCCGGCGTCAAGCGTTTATGTGCGCAATAAGAAGAAAGCGTGCGAGTATATCGGTATCCGCTCACAGGCGTATGAACTGCCGGAAGAGACGACACAGAAAGAATTGCTGGATTTGATTGGCAGGCTGAATGCGGATGATGCGGTGCATGGGATTTTGGTGCAGCTTCCCGTCCCGGCGCATATTGAGGAAAAGACGATTATCAATGCGATTTCTCCGGCCAAGGACGTGGACGGGTTTCATCCCGAAAGCGTCGGTTCGCTTACGATTGGGCAGCCCGGGTTTGTTTCGTGTACGCCCGCGGGGATTATCGAGCTTTTACGCCGGTCGAAGGTAAAGATGGACGGCGCAAACTGCGTCATTGTGGGAAGAAGCAATATCGTAGGCAAGCCGATGGCGCTTTTGATGCTCCGGGAACATGCAACGGTTACGGTTGCGCATTCCCATACCAAAAATTTAAAGGAGATTTGTAAGAATGCCGATATATTGATTGTAGCGATTGGCAAACGGGAGTTTATTACGGGAGATTACATTAAGCCCGGCGCGGTGGTGATCGATGTCGGAATCCACAGAGACGAAAATAATAAGCTTTCCGGCGACGTAAAGTACGATGAAGCGGAACCAATTGCTTCTATGATTACGCCGGTACCGGGCGGCGTCGGGCCGATGACAATCGCCATGCTGATGCATAACTGTGTGGAAGCCATGACGAAATAACGGGAGTAAAGCAGCATGAAATGTGAAAAATGCGGGGCGGAGTTAAAACCGGGAAATGTGTACTGCAGCGTCTGCGGGAACGCAGTGCAGCTTGTCCCGGATTATAATCTGCTGGATGAAGATATGCTGGGTGATATTATCCAGAAAGAGGCAAGGGGCAGCAAAAAAGACGCTGCCCCTGAACTGGATCGGAAGAAGAAGGCAAAAAAGAAAAAGAGAATTGCCGCAGGGATTGGCGCGGCCGTATTGATAACGGTTTTTCTGGTTACGTTTTTTGTGTATCAAAAAGCGCAGGAATTTCGTATGGGGAGTTATGAGTATCAGTTTAAAAAAGCGGAACAATTATTAGAAGAGGGCGATTATAACGGCGCCGCGGCGTATTTTTTGCGCGCGCTTTCGCTGCGCGCCGCAGATCCGGCGGCAAGTAAACGGCTGGCTTCGATTTATCTGGAGCAGGAGGAAGAAACAGAGGCCGTTTTACTGCTGGAGGAACTGGCGGATGCGGGCGGGGCGGATGAAGAAGCGCTTCGGATGCTGATTGACATATATGACGGGAACAGGGAGTATGATAAGATTTTAGAACTGAGCGGGAAGGTAAACGGGGAAGCTCTGCCGCTTTTGTTCGGCGATTACCTGGTGGATACGCCGGCATTTGGCGTGGAACCGGGAGTGTACGGGGAAGAACTTACGGTTACAATGCAGGCGGAGCCGGAATGCGAGATTTTGTATACGACAGACGGGGAAGACCCGGGATGCTCCGGAACGGTTTACCGGGGCGGGATTGCTTTGGAGGAGGAAGGGACGACGGTGTTTTTTGCCGTTGCACGCAACCGGAAGGGAATTTGCAGCAAGGTGGCAAAAGCGTCTTATACGCTTCGGTTTGAAATGCCGGATATGCCTTCGGTGTCTCCGGACGGAGGAACGTATAACGAGCCGCAGCAGATTACGGTTTCGGTTCCGGAAGGGTGTACGGCGTATTATACCTGGGACGGAAGCGATCCGGGCGTGCAGTCTGCAAAGTATACGGGAGCAATTGAGATGCTGCCGGGAAACCAGGTGCTTTCTGTGGTGGCGGTGGATGAAGCGGGGCGCAAAAGCGGGGTTTACCGCGTGAATTATGTGTATTTGCCGTAGACTTTTGGCGTGGACGACGCAACAAGAAAAATACCGGTTTAGGCGGTGAGCGATATGGGAATGGAGAAAAACAACCGGCTGATCCGGGGCGTACAGCTTGAGTGGAGTAAAATCGGTTTTTCCAGCTATATAAGGGAGATAAAAGCCCTTCAAAACATAAAAAGAGTAGAGTTTCCGGCTTCTGTGACATTTTTTGTCGGGGAAAACGGGAGCGGGAAATCGACGATGTTAGAAGCGCTTGCCGTTGCGGCCGGTTTTAATCCGGAAGGCGGCACGAAAAATTATTCTTTTTCGACGTATGACTCCCATTCTAATCTGTGCGACGCCATACGGCTTCTGCGGGGATACCGGAGAGAGGAATGCGGTTATTTTCTGCGTGCGGAAAGCTTTTATAATGTGGCGACTGCAGAAGAACGATATGCGGATTTAGAGCACCCTTCAAAGCGTCTGCATGAAAAATCGCACGGAGAAAGCGTTCTTGCCATTGCACAGGAGTATTTAAGGTCGAATGGGCTGTATTTTCTGGATGAGCCGGAGGCCGCCCTTTCGCCGCAGCGGCAGCTTACGCTTTTGCTGGAAATCTATACGTGCGCCAAGGCCGGGGCGCAGTTTTTCATCGTGACCCACTCGCCGATTTTACTCGGAATGCCGGACGCTGTGATTTATAATTTTGACGATGGGCCGCTGCACGCCTGTTCGTATGAAGAAACCGAAAGCTACCGGGTGACTAAGATGTTTTTGGATAACAGGGAGCAGATATTAGGGAGGTTATTGTCCGAGCCGTAGCGTTTCTCTGCCGCAGGATATGAAACGGGGGATGGTTCGGCAGGTTCAGGGAGAGGTGGAATTTTGATAGAACTGAAGGGAAAATATAACGAAGCGAAAATTTTTACGGATATTGTGGACGAAGCGTCCATTTCACAGGTCATGCTTTTACTGAACCAGGAATTTGTCTCCGGCAGTAAAATCAGGCTGATGCCGGATATCCATGCGGGCGCGGGCTGTACGATTGGGACGACGATGACGATTACCGACAAAATTGTCCCGAATTTAGTCGGCGTTGATATCGGCTGCGGTATGGAAACGATTCGAATCAAAGAAAAGCATTTGGAGCCGCAGAAGCTGGATAAGCTGATTTATGAAAAAATTCCGTCCGGATTTCATGTACGCGAAAAAACGCACCGGTATTTTGAGCAGATAAACCTGGAGGATTTGTACTGTTATCGGTATATCAATCCTGCAAGGGCGCAAAAAAGCCTGGGGACATTAGGCGGCGGCAATCATTTTATCGAAGCGGACCGGGACGACGGGGGCGCGCTTTATGTCGTCGTGCATTCCGGCAGCCGGCATCTGGGCTTAGAGGTGGCGGAATATTACCAGGAGGAAGGCTACAAGGCTTTAAACGGATGCGCGAAGAAGGACATTGAGGATTTGATCGCCGATTTGAAGGCGCAGGGCAGAAATCAGGAGATCCAGAAACGGATTACGGCGTTAAAAAACACGAAACGGACCTCTGTTCCAAAGCAGCTTGCCTATGTGTCCGGCGAACTGTTTGAACAGTATATCCACGATATGAAAATCGTCCAGGCATACGCGGATTTAAACAGGCGGGCCATGATGGATGAAATCGTAAAGGGAATGAAGTTCCACGTGACGGAGCAGTTTACGACAGTCCACAATTACATTGATATGGATGAGATGATTTTGAGGAAGGGCGCCGTTTCGGCAAAGGAAGGGGAAAAGCTTCTGATTCCGATTAATATGCGGGACGGTTCTTTGATCTGCATCGGCAAAGGAACACAGGACTGGAACCGGTCGGCTCCGCACGGGGCGGGCAGGCTGATGAGCCGGTCGGCGGCGAAGGGGTCTTTTACGGTTTCGGAATTTAAAAAGCAGATGCGCGGGATTTATACGACGTCGGTCAATCAGGATACGCTGGACGAGTGCCCGATGGCTTATAAGAGCATGGAGGATATTGTGGCAAATATCCGTGATACGGCAGAGGTAATATCCGTGATAAAGCCGATTTATAATTTTAAGGCGGGAGGCGAATAGGCACTGAACTTTTTATCCATTTTCTGCAGCAACTTGATTGGCGTTAGCATCAGCCTGATATTTCTGTTCTGGGCGTCTGCCCTTTTACTGGGAAAAAAGCCAAAAAAAATACAGGAGCTTCCCAGAATACTGATTGTATCGGCGATATTTGTAGCTATTATTTCAGCTATAGGAGCGGCTTTTTATAAATACGGGATATTCCACTGGAAATACAATTCAGGAAAGATCTTATTCTGTTACGTGGTTTTGCCGTTGGAAACGTTGTTTATACGTACGATGTACAGAGAATGCTATCTGGTTTGCTGGGTAATGTCTCTTTTTTTTGAAATGCTGGACTCATTTGCGTCCAATGCGGGTTTTCTTTTTAGCCCAATTGAGTTTTTTGATTTGGGTAATCCCGGCGATCGCGCCTTGTTTTATATTTTTTCATGGGGGCTTGAGCCGTTTATCCAGGCTGCTGGAGTGCTGCTGCTTTATAAAACAGGATTTGGGAGGCTGTTCCGTAACTGGATTTCACAAAAAACGATACATTCCGGAACAGTCCTGTTTTTAAGCCTATTTCCGGTGTTGGAAGAAATAATTTGCCAGGTTGTCCGCATCGGGCAGTCATCGGACGACAATATGGCGTTATCCCTTATATTTTTCCTGGTAATCGGAATCATGTTCCATTACATGTGGAGTGAAGAAATACATAAAAAGCAGATTTTAGAGCAGGAAATGAACTTACAGCAGCAGACCCGCTATATTGAAAGCCTTGAAGGGATGCAAAAAGAGATGCGCCGGTTCAGGCATGACTTTAAAAATATGATGTCCGGCATGTATTTACAGGCAAAGGATGGAGATTTAGAGGCAGTACAGTCGTTTATCCAGGATATGACGGCGGATTTTGACAGCCAGGTGGGAAGCCAGATCCGGCAGCTTACGCAGCTTGGAAATATACATATGGCGGAAGTCAAGGGACTTTTACTGGGAAAGCTGGACGAAATGAAAAAAGGGCAAATTGGCTGTGAAATTGAAGTGCTGCGTCCGTTTTACGGAACAAAAATGCGCGTAACGGATTTATGCCGATGCCTGGGGATCTTAATCGACAACGCCATGGATGAGGTGCGGGGGCAGGAAAAACCGATGGTATCCGTACTCATCAGCGTCCAGGACGGCTGTACGACGTTCCGGGTAAAAAACAGGCTGTACCACGCGGTAGATTTCCATAAAATATGGACGCAGGGTTATTCCACGCATGGGCAAGACCGCGGAATCGGGCTTGCGAGTTATAAAAAACTTCTGGAAGGGTATGACAACGCGCTGCCGTTTACGTCGGTTGAGAACGGATATTTTATACAGGAACTGAAAGTGAAAGAATGATAAAAAAATAGTTTGTGCCATTGCGCACCTTGCAAAACGAAGGTACGCAATGATACACAAACTATTGTTTTTTATGGGTTCCATTCATAATTCGAATAGGAATCGAATATTAGCATTTTCCTTCTTTGTGCGCTTCTTCAATTGAAACGGCAACGGCAACGGTAGCGCCTACCATCGGGTTGTTGCCCATTCCGATAAGGCCCATCATCTCTACGTGAGCCGGAACGGAAGAAGAACCTGCAAACTGTGCGTCAGAGTGCATACGTCCCATTGTGTCTGTCATACCGTAGGAAGCCGGGCCGGCAGCCATATTATCCGGATGGAGGGTACGTCCCGTACCGCCGCCGGAAGCTACGGAGAAATATTTCTTGCCAAGATCGTTGCATTCTTTTTTGTATGTACCTGCAACCGGATGCTGGAAGCGGGTCGGGTTTGTGGAGTTTCCGGTGATGGAAACGCCGACGTTCTCATGATGCATAATCGCAACGCCTTCCTGTACGTCGTCAGCGCCGTAGCATTTTACAGTTGCGCGCAGGCCGTCGGAATACGGTTTTTCGTAAACAACGTTTACTTTTGCTTCGTTGTAGTCATATTTGGTTTCCACAAATGTAAATCCGTTGATACGGGAAATGATCTGAGCGGCGTCTTTGCCAAGGCCGTTTAAGATAACGCGTAACGGTTTCTGGCGGACTTTGTTGGCTTTTTCTGCGATACCGATTGCGCCTTCTGCAGCGGCAAAGGATTCATGTCCTGCTAAAAAGCAGAAGCACTCGGTTTCTTCTTCGAGAAGCATTTTGCCGAGGTTGCCGTGGCCTAAGCCTACTTTTCTGTGGTCTGCAACAGAACCCGGGATACAAAATGCCTGTAAGCCTTCGCCGATTGCAGCGGCAGCGTCCGCTGCCCGGACAGCGCCTTTTTTGATTGCGATTGCAGCGCCTACGGTGTAAGCCCAGCATGCGTTTTCAAAACAAATCGGCTGGATTTTCTTAACCTGCTCGTATACGTCAAGCCCAGCGTCTTTTGTGATTTTTTCAGCTTCTTCGATGGAGCTGATGCCATAGCTGCTCAATACAGCGTTAATCTGGTCAATTCTTCTTTCATAGGATTCAAATAAAGCCATTATTTTCGTCTCTCCTTTCCTTTACTCTACCCGTGGATCGATAATTTTAGCAGCATCTGCCACACGGCCATACTGTCCCTGTGCTTTTTCCCAGGCTGTGTTCGGATCGTCACCTTTTTTGATGAAATCTGTCATTTTGCCAAGAGAAACGAACTTATAACCGATTACTTCGTTGTCAGAGTCAAGCGCAATGCCTGTTACGTAGCCTTCTGCCATTTCCAGATAACGGACGCCTTTTTCTTTGGTTGCATACATTGTACCAACCTGTGAACGAAGCCCTTTTCCAAGGTCTTCTAAGCCTGCGCCGACTGCAAGGCCGTCGTCGGAGAATGCGCTCTGGGTACGTCCATATACAATCTGCAGGAATAATTCACGCATTGCTGTATTGATAGCATCGCAAACCAGATCCGTATTCAGCGCTTCCAAAATGGTTTTGCCCTGTAAAATCTCTGCTGCCATAGCTGCGGAGTGGGTCATGCCGGAACATCCGATGGTTTCTACCAATGCTTCTTCGATTATGCCGTTTTTGACATTCAAAGACAATTTGCAGGCGCCCTGCTGCGGTGCGCACCAGCCTATGCCATGCGTAAAGCCTGAGATGTCTTCAATTTTTTTGGAGTGAACCCATTTCCCTTCTTCCGGGATGGGAGCTGGTTCATGTTTTGCGCCTTTTGCAACAGGACACATGTTTTCGACTTCCTTCGTGTAAATCATTATAAGACTCCTTTCAATTAAATCATTATGCGGATGCAGATAACGACATATTCTGCATACTGGCTTTATTTTCGCATATTTTTATAATTTCGTAAAGTGTTTTTGGGAATTTTCTCCACGGATCCGTTGAATCTTATTTTTCCTTATGATAAAATATCTGCCAGAATAATTGAAAGAAATGGAAGGTCAGACAAATTTGAGCGAATACACACCAATGATGCAGCAATATTTATCTACGAAAGAGAACTACAGGGACTGTATTTTATTCTATCGTCTGGGCGATTTTTATGAAATGTTTTTTGAGGACGCAAAGACCGTCTCCAAAGAACTGGAACTCACCCTGACCAGCAAAAACTGCGGCGCGGCGGAGCGCGCGCCTATGTGCGGCGTCCCGTACCATGCCGTTGAAGGGTATTTGAACCGCCTGGTGCAAAAAGGCTACAAGGTTGCTATCTGCGAACAGGTCGAAGATCCCAAAACCGCAAGGGGAATTGTAAAGCGCGAGGTGATCCGTGTCGTGACGCCCGGGACGAATACGGACAGCCAGGCTTTGGACGAATCTAAGAACAATTATATTATGTGCATCGTCAGCTTTGCGGAAAAATACGGCGTTTCCATTGCGGATGTCAGCACGGGCGATTATTATGTGACGGAAGCGGATACAGAACGCAAGCTGATTGACGAGATCAACAAATACAGCCCGGCAGAAATTGTCTGCAACGAAGCGTTCCTTATGAGCGGTATTGACTTAGACGACATTAAAAACCGCCTGCATATCTGCGTCGGCGCGCTGGACGCCTGGTATTTTGACGACGCCGCCATAAGCACGTTAAAGGAACATTTCCATATCCACAGCTTAGAGGGAATCGGGTTAAACGATTTTGCCTGCGGCAGCATTGCGGCGGGCGCCCTGCTTCGGTACCTGTATGAAACACAGAAAAATTCCCTGGCCCATATAACCGCTATCCGCCCATATGTGACTGGGAAATTTATGATGATTGACAGTTCTACCAGGCGCAATTTAGAATTGGTGGAAACGCTGCGGGAAAAAGCAAAACGGGGTTCGTTGCTCTGGGTGCTTGATAAGACGAAAACCGCTATGGGAGCACGCCTTCTGCGGTCTTATATGGAGCAGCCCCTGATTGATTCACAGGAAATCTGCGCGCGGCTGGACGCGGTAGAAGAACTGGTAAAGCAGATGATTGCCAGGGAAGAACTGCGGGAGTATTTAAACCCGATTTATGATCTGGAACGCCTGGTGACGCGCATTGCTTACCAGACGGCAAGCCCGAAGGATCTGGTGGCGTTTAAAAATTCCCTTAACATGCTGCCGCCCTTAAAAGCCGTCCTTTCAGATTTTAAAAGCGCGCTTTTGCAAACCATCCAGGAGGAGTTAGATCCGCTCAAGGATTTATTTCATCTGATTGACAGCGGGATTATTGACGATGCGCCTGTGCTGGCGCACGACGGCGGGATTATAAAGGAAGGGTATAACGAAGAGGTGGACAAGCTGCGCAAATCTAAGACCGAAGGCAAGTCGTGGCTGGCGCAGCTAGAAGCGAAAGAACGGGAAAAAACGGGAATTAAAAACCTGAAAATCAAATATAACAAGGTATTTGGCTATTATCTGGAGGTGACCAATTCGTATAAGGATTTGGCGCCCGATTATTTTACCAGGAAGCAGACGCTTGCGAATGCGGAACGCTTTATTACGCCGGAATTAAAGGAACTGGAGGACGTGATTTTAGGTGCGGAGGATAAGCTGACGGGACTGGAATACGAGTTGTTCCGCGGCATCCGCGAGACGGTCGGAGCTGAGGTTGCGCGCATCCAAAAGACGGCGAAAGCGGTTGCAAAGCTGGACGTGTTTGCTTCGTTTGCGCACGTCGCTCAGGAGAACCGATACTGTCGTCCAAAGTTAAACCGCAAAGGCGTGATTGATATCAAAGGCGGACGTCATCCGGTCGTGGAAAATATGATAAAGAATGATCTGTTTATCAGCAACGATACGTATTTAGACAGCAATAAGCAGAGGATTTCCATTATTACAGGGCCGAATATGGCGGGCAAATCCACTTATATGCGGCAGACGGCGCTGATTGTTTTGATGGCGCAGATTGGAAGCTTTGTCCCGGCGGATTTTGCCAATATCGGCGTGGTAGACCGGATTTTTACCAGGGTCGGGGCGTCGGATGATTTGGCGAGCGGGCAGAGTACGTTTATGGTGGAAATGACGGAGGTTGCCAATATTTTACGCAACGCCACGCAGGATTCGCTGCTGGTGCTGGATGAAATCGGGCGCGGGACGAGTACGTTTGACGGGCTTAGCATTGCGTGGGCGGTGGTGGAGCATATCAGCAATCCGAAGCTTCTTGGCGCAAAAACGCTGTTTGCCACGCATTACCATGAACTGACGGAACTGGAAGGGAAGCTTGACAATGTAAATAATTATTGTATCGCCGTAAAGGAAAAGGGCGACGATATTGTATTTTTGCGTAAGATTGTCCCGGGCGGAGCGGATCAAAGTTATGGAATCCAGGTGGCGAAACTGGCGGGTCTGCCGGATTCTGTGCTTTCGCGCGCGAAGGAGATTGTGGAGGAACTGAACGCAAATGATATTTCAGGAATTGCAAAAAATATTAAGGTGCATTCGGCGGTGAAGCGGAAGAAGGCTGCGCCGGATGAGGTGGATTTGGCGCAGATGTCTTTGTTTGATACGATTAAGGATGACGATATTATTGCGGAATTGAAAGAAATTGAGATCAACAGCCTGACGCCGATGGAGGCGATGAACCGATTATTTGAACTGCAGAATAAGGTGAAGAACAGGTGGTAGGAAGTTTGGGTAACTGCAGCAAAGATTTGGTATGGGGTAATTGAATTGTGTTAGCTGGTATGGTATGATAGAAAAAATTTGGAGAGAAGTTTAGAGTTTGTTTTTAAAATGCTTTTTTGGGTAAAGGGAGTATGCGAAAGGGGGCGGGAATAATGTTGGCAAAGTTCTGTTGGCAAAGTTCCGTCAGCCAGAGGACAGGGAATGCGTCGTTCG
>OFGG01000285.1_pt1 | contig 45254 bp, 39 predicted proteins | sample 1521701 | NCBI WGS metagenome assembly OFGG01 (sample SAMEA3504081, study PRJEB24116) | mouse gut metagenome | biome: mouse gut; feature: mouse-associated habitat; material: faeces | place: Denmark | collected 2011
TCGCTCTCGCTCACCACAGTGCTGCTGCTCTCGCTTTCACTTACCACGGTTGAGGTGCTCTCGCTCTCGCTCACCACGGTGCTGGCGCTTTCGCTCTCGCTTACCACGGTTGAGGTGCTCTCGCTCTCACTTACCACGGTGCTGGCGCTTTCGCTCTCGCTTACCACAGTGCTGCTGCTTTCGCTCTCGCTTACCACGGTTGAGGTGCTCTCGCTCTCGCTCACCACAGTGCTGCTGCTCTCGCTTTCACTTACCACGGTTGAGGCGCTCTCGCTTTCACTTACCACGGTTGAGGTGCTCTCGCTCTCGCTTACCACGGTTGAGGTGCTCTCGCTCTCACTTACCACAGTTGAGGTGCTCTCGCTCTCACTCACTACGGTAGAGGTGCTTTCGCTCTCGCTCACCACGGTGCTGGTGCTCTCGCTCTCACTTACGATGGTGCTGGCGCTTTCGCTCTCGCTCACCACGGTGCTGGTGCTCTCGCTCAACGACTTGCTTTCGCTGGCACTCTTGCTTGCACTCATAGATTCGCTCATGCTTAAATATGTAGACACTGATGTGCTTACACTATCTGACAAGGACTGGCTGGCACTCTCAGATGCTTTCGCGCTCTCGGACATCTCACTGCGCTTCTGCTCTGAGAGACTCAAACTAGTAGAAGCGCTTGTACTGGCTTCCGTACTAGCCTTCTCTGATTCTGACAGTAAGGACTGGCTCTGGCTGGCACTCTCGCTTTCCTTCAGGCTAAGACTTTCCGATTTTTCTACATATTCGCTGCGGTACTCGTTCTGATATGCATCTTTACCATCAATAAAGTCTTTCTGTGCAAAATATTCATCGCCACCTTTATATCCATCGTTCTTGTCGACAACGAATTTGCCATTTGAGCCCTTTGTCATTTCAACGATGTAAATGTACCCTATCTTAGAAGCATCTGCACGACTCGCTACATCTTCAGAAACAAACCCCCAGCTCCCTGGCTTATAATACTTTGTTGTCTCCTCCCTGCCTGTCAGCGCATTTCCGTCCTTATCGGCTGTGGCATAATCGAAATATCTCGTATGTTCTATTCCATTCTCATCTTTGTAGGTTACTTTTATGTAACGTCCGTCAATATCCGTTCCCTTATCGTATTCAATCCAATTACCATCGTTCGAGAACTTTACATCCGTATAATCATTTACCTGCGCATCTGACAACATTTTGTATTGGATCAGCATGTTTGCAAGTTTATCTGCCGCATCCCAGTAATTCTGTCCATCAATTATAGTTGTGCCTAATGCATGAGACCAATGTTTCTCATCCTCTGCACGGAAATGCTCTACAAGTTCACTCTGCTTATCAATCAGCTTCTTCAAAGCTTCCAACCGCTCAAGCCGCTGTTCGCCGTCATTATAATGTTCCAGCAAGCTGTCATACTCACCCTGCGCCGTGGAAAGTGCTGCGGACATAGAATCATGCAGGCTCTCCGATGTAGCCAGGGATACAGACAGGCTCTCGCTCATTACAGTAGACAGACTGGCGGATGCAGATACAGCCTCAGCAGCTTCCAACGACAGAGATGTGCTGACACTGTCAGATTCCGCTACCATGGTGCTATGCTGCTCCGACTGGGCTGTGCTGGCTGAGGTAGACTGGCTGAGCAGTTCCTTCTCCTCCTGGGTCAGTTCCTCACCTGCTGCTGCCTTGGCCTGTGCTCTTCTAAGGATTCGCATCTCGTCAGGGGTAAACAGTCCGGTTTCGTCTTCCTCTACCAGGTAATCCTCTTCTTCCGATGTGCTCGTGGACTCAGAAGCACTTATGGATTCCGATACGCTGGCAGACTCGGATACACTCATGGCTTCTGATACACTTGTAGCCTCCGATACACTTATGGAATCTGATATGCTTGCCGATTCCTCGGATTCTGCTTCACTTTCTGAGGTGGATTCGCTTCCTGACTCCTCAGACCCTGCTTCGCTTTCTGAAGTGGAGTCGCTTCCTGACTCCTCAGACTCTGCTTCGCTTTCTGAGGTGGATTCGCTTCCTGGCTCCTCGGACCCTGCTTCGCTTTCTGAGGTGGATTCGCTTCCTGGCTCCTCGAATCCTGACTCGCTTTCTGAGGTGGATTCGCTTTCTGACTCCTCAGATCCTGCTTCGCTTTCTGAGGTGGATTCGCTTCCCGGCTCCTCAGACCCTGCTTCGCTTTCTGAGGTGGATTCGCTTCCTGACTCCTCGGATCCTGACTCGCTTTCTGAGGTGGATTCGCTTCCTGATTCCTCGGCCTCTGCTTCACTTGCAGATTCCGTAGACACAGAATCGCTTCCTGTCTCAATAGACTCGGAACTGCTTGTGGATTCTGCAGGTTCCGACCCGCTCTCACTCTCATACCCCTCATTTCCTATAGATCCAGATTCTTCCACAGATTCCGAACCCTCTGTAGACTCAACTATCTCTTCAGAGCCAGACACCTCTGCGGAGTCAGATTCTCCTGCTGAGCCGGCATCGCTGGTACTGTCCTGTACCGTCTGCTCCTCGGATATCTCTTCCTCGGCAGGAAGAACCAGTTCTTCCCCTTCCAGCCCTTGGTCTAATTCCGCAGCATATACCACATTTCCGTCTTGAAGCACGCTTGCTCCCCCAATGGCCACGCCTGCTGCCGCAATCGCTTTCATGACTTTTTTCTTCTTCATTTCTGCTTACCTTTCTCCTCTTCGAGATTACATGCTCTATTCCTAAAAGTTGCATTACATAAAGTATAGCAAAGCAGCTCTTTCGCAAACTCTTTCGTCTTCCATTTTTCATGCTTTTAATTCCCCACAAGCCCTAAAAATCATCGTTATCCCGAAACATGATAAGGAATCACGTTCCATAGAGATCCAGAAATCACAGAAAACCACGACAAAAAGGGCATTGCCCCCGCAATGCCCAAACCAAAAACATATGTTACCAGATATTCCCGTCATCCAGCAGGCTGCAGATGACCCCGCCCCGCCCGCCGCTGCGCTTCCTGAAATCCATGTCCAGGCGCGCGCCGATTTCAGCCACATTCTCCCTTCCCGCGCCTATGCACAGCAGCAGGTACTGGTCATCGCTGTACCTGGTATAGATGTCGCCCCTGCGCAGGCAGCTCCGAAAGGATCTGCGCAGTTTTTCGCCCTGCCGCTCGCAGTATTCCCTCTCCTTTGCAGGGCGGCCGCTTGCATCCAGTATGGTGCACAGGAACAGGGCAAAGCCCGCAGTACCCCCCCCTGGCAAGGGCACGTTTCAGCATACGGAAGCAATCCAGAAAACCCAGGAGCGTGCAGGCATAAGCCCCTTCCGGCACCCCGGACTCCATCAGGCATCTGCCGATGTCCTTCTCCGTTCCTTCCGGCTGGTGTATCCTGGAGCCGACCTCCCGCAACTGGGCCTGCTGTTTCTGGGACAGGAACCCTCCCATCTCCTGGGTGTGCTCCGCTATCTGCTGATAGACCTTGCCGGCCTCCTTATGGCGGCCCAGGGCGATAAGGCTGTCCGTCTGCCATATCTCCCATCCCTCATTGGGGCTGAGCCTGGCGGCACGGGCCGCTGTCTTCTCTACATTTCTGTAGTCGCCCTCTTCCTTCAGATAGCGCAGCAGATATTCCAGCATCCTGTTATACTGCTTCTGATAGTTTTGGCTCCTTTCGATGACCCACTGCTCGTTGGCCAGTTGGGGCAGGAACTCCCCCTGGTAGAACTCGCAGGCCCTTTCGCAGATCTCCGCCTTCCTGCGCCTGTTCTGCTCTTCCGCGAAGGACCGGGCCTCTCTTTCGAAGTTCTGGACATCCGATTCCACCTGTACGTCCCCGGCAAAGCGCACTATCCCTCCGTCCAGAACGAGATAATCCCCGGAAGGGAGGGGCGATTCCTTCAGATATTTCCGTAGACGGAATATCGTATTGTTGAGGCTCGCGTTGAGGTCCTCCACCTCCTCTTCGCCATAGAGGCTCTCGGCAATCTCCTCTTTGCTGAATCCCTTTCCCGGCCTGGTCATGAGGATTTGGAACAGTTGTCCGAATTTGGAATTCCTCTGCCTGCCAAAGGTAAGCACCTCGTCTCCGTAGCTGGCCGTGAAGCCGCCAAACATCCTCACCGACAATTTCCTTTCCTTCACCTTCCGCCTCCCCCTTGACGCGCACCGATATCCCCAGATTCCAAGCCCTATGCCATCAGCTCCCCGACCCTGGCTGGCTGGAGCTCATAGCAATGGTGGATCAGTATGTTATTCCCCGGGCTGTCCGCAAGGAACTTCCCCCTTATCCGGCCCACGATGAGATCCGCCTCCCCCTCCGTGGTGTCGATGACCAGAATGAGGTACTGGCTGCTGGAATATCTGGTATACACATCCCCGATGCGGAGGGTACGCCCGATGTCCTCCCCCAGCCTCTCCATCAGCATGTCCTTCTCGTGGGGCAGGAGGCTCCCTCCCTGTCCGTCCACCACGGTAATCAGGATGACGCATGCCTTCTGGCCGCTGCGGATGATGCCGCGCTCCAGGAAACGGTATATCCCCTTGAAGGTATCGTAATCCTGGCAATACGCGCCCGGTTTCCGAATCTGCTCTATCAGTTCCTTCCGGATTCTGTTTGCATCCTTTATGTACTGATCCTTCCTGTTTCCCTTCCCCCCGTCCGGCTGGCACAGCGTGCTCCTGCGCCTCTCCAGGGCCTCCTCCGCCCGCCTGAACAGCCCCTTACAGGTATCGCCAGGCTGCCATACGGCGCATACCGCGGTCACCGTGAAGGGAATCCGGCCCTTTTCCTTCCTGCCTACGCGGAAGCGGTTCTCTATGCGCCCGCAGATTTCCTCCGCCTGTCCGGCGTCCCTGCATCCTGGCATGAATATGAGGAATTCGTCGCCGCCCCGTCTGCCGAAGATATCGCCCGTTCTTATCATATACATAAGGATCTGCGCCGCCTCTTTCAGGCACTCGTCTCCGGCCAAGTGTCCGTACTGGTCATTGATCCGCCTCAGATTGTCCATGTCGCACAGAAAAAGCGTGCCTCCCGGATCCTCGCTCAGCATGGAAGTAATCCGTATCTCCGCGATGTTCTTCTTCAGGATGCCTGTCAGGCCGTCCATCTCTTCTGCCGCCCTTTTCCCGCCTGTCTTTTGTCCCCCGCCCAATGTCTCACCCCATAATATTCCCGCAATGCCCCTTTGCTTCTCCAAAATGCCCTAAAAGAATCTGGGGCAGGATTCTTTTATCAAAGTCTATTATTGAAGTCCCATTATAGCACCCTCAAGACGAATATACAATAAAAACCGGAAAAGTTTTACCTTCCCTTCTTCCCCACCCCCAGCCTCTCCGCCATGTTCCGGTTGGCCCTCAGCTCCGCCTCGTCGGAGAGCTCCTTCAGCTCCACGTCCTCCCCGTACCTGCGCCTCAGCGCCCGCTCCAGGAGCCAGTCGCAGACCTCCGGGTTCTTGGGCAGCAGCGGCCCGTGGAGGTAGCTTCCGATGACATTCTTGTAGACAACGCCCTCATAGCCCCCGTCCCCGGTATTCCCCCGGCCGTACAGCACCTTCCCCAGGGGCGTGCAGTCCCCGATGACGGTGCGCCCCGCGTGGTTCTCGAAGCCCACCACAGGCGTGCCGAACAGAGGGCTCTCCAGCACCACATTCCCCACCAGCCGCTCGTCGCAGCGCTCTGTGTGGATGTCCAGGATGTCCAGCCCCTCTATCCTGTCCTCCCCGGCCTGATAATATTTCCCCAGAAGCTGGAAGGCCCCGCATATGGCCAGGACTACTCCTCCCTCTTCCACATAGTCCTTGAAATCCTGCCGGATCTGCCTGAGGTAATCCACGGCCAGGGCCTGTCCCTTGTCGGAGCCGCCTCCCCAGACCAGGATGTCCAGCTTCCCGAAGTCGATTTCGTCCCCGGCGCACAGAGGGCAGACCTCCGCCTCCATGTCCCGCCAGACGAGGCGCTGCTTCAGGCACTGGACGTTCCCGCTGTCGCCATAGAGGTTGAACAGATCCGGATACAGATGTCCTATGGTCACTTTCATTGGCTGATGCCCTCCTTCCCCGCAGCCTGCATGTCGTCCAGCATCTTGATCGTAGGGTACAGGCCGGAGTAATTGGTGATGATGTAGAGGTTGCGGCTCCCCCGCTTCGTAAGCTCCTCCACGGCCTCCCGGATGCCCCTGCCCAGGCGGCTGGCGATGTCCTCATATTTCAGGCGCACCTCCATGTCCGCCCCCCTGGTCCCCACCGTGACGATAGAGGCCACCCCGGCCTCATGCAGATAGGAGAAATCCACGTCCCACAGCCATGACACGTCCTCCCCGTCCAGCACGGTGTCATTGATCTGGATGATGATGTCCTTAGGGGCAGGGTCCCTGCGGATGAGGAATATCTTCTGCTGGAAGCCCACAGGATTCTTGGTCAGGTAGAGCTGCACATGGGCCCCGCCTATCTGATAGGCGCATTCTCTGTTGTTTCCGTAGTCAAAGGCGCCGATCGCCTGGTCGAAGCCCTCCCTCGGCCCACCCGCCGCGTACAGGGCGGTATAGACGCTGAGGGTATTGTATACATTATAGGGGGCCTGGGCGCCGGACTCGATCCGTCTGCCGTCCAGGGTAAAGGAATAGGCCCCGTCCCCGAACACCACGTCCGTCACGGTCATGTCAGGCTCCGGGCGCGCCAGCCCGCAGTCCGGGCAATGGTAGACCCCCAACTGCCCATAGTGGACGAAATCATACTCCAGCCGACAGCCGCAGGAGGGGCAGAAGACGCTCTCCCCGGTCCCCACCGGCATGTCGTCCGCGATCCGTTCGCCGATGCCGAAGGTGAGCTTCGGGTTCCGGCATCCCGCAGCCAGCGTGTAGGAGCAGATGTCGTCGCAGTTGGTGATCAGCTTCGCCTCCGGCACGGTCTGCATGGCCTTCTGGATCTGGCCGCAGGTGATGTCCACCTCGCAGGTGCGGTCCAGTTGATCCCGGAAAATATTGGTCACCAATACGCAGTCCGGCTTCAGCAGCGGAAACACCCGCACGGAGGCCATCTCGTCCACCTCTATGCAGGCATAGTCCGCATCCAGCCGCCCGCTTTTCCCTGCGGCCTGCACGAAGGACGTGATGGCGCCGTCCATGAGATTGGCTCCCATCCTGTTCCAGACCACTCGTTTTCCGGATTGGGTCAGCACATGGGCCATGAGGCTGGTGGTGGTGGTCTTGCCGTTGGTCCCCGTCACCGCTATGATCTTCTCCCGCACCATGCCGCTCATCACCGACAGAATCTCCGGGTCTATCTTCCGCGCCACCCGCCCGGGAAGGGAGGACCCGCTCCCCTTTCCCAGCCTACGGCTCATGGTACAGGCAAGCTTCCCGCACCATATCGCCACTCTGCTCCGTAACCTCATCCTCCGCACCTCGCTTCCCACTGCCTGTCCATCCCGGCAGCTTCCCCTGTCATATATGAATCAGGGCCATACCCTGTGAAACGCTCCATAAGCCTCTCCTTCCAGCCGTGTATTTCTTTTCGCCATCCCGTCACCTCCCGGTGCCCTCCTCCAGCATCCTGTCGTATTCCTCCCAGGAGATGTACCGCCCGCCCATGCTCTCCAGATGCTCCGTGTAGAACTGGCAGTCCATGAACAGGAACCGGCTGCGCTGAAGCAGCCTGGCGAAGGCGATCAGGGCGGCCTTGGAGCCGTTCTCCCGCTCCGAGAACATGCTCTCTCCGAAAAAGCACCTGCCGATGGACACGCCGTAGAGGCCTCCCGCCAGCTCCCCGTCCTCGGACACCTCCACGCTGACGGCATAGCCCGCCTGGAACAGCCTGCAGTACGCCGCCTCCATCTCATCGGAGATCCATGTCCCCTCCTTGAATTCCCGCTTCATGCGGCAGCGATGCATGGTGTCCGCGAAGTCCCTGTTCAGCACCAGCCTCAGCTTATGCTTCTTCCAATATTTCCGCATGGAATGGGAAATATGTATCTCCTCCGGGAAAATAACGAAACGCTCCCTGGGGCACCACCACAGGATTTCCTCCCCCGGGTCGTACCAGGGAAAGATTCCGTGGGTGTAAGCCAGCAGAAGCCGCTCCACGCTTAGATCCCCGCCCACCGCCAGCAGTCCGTCCCGGCGGGCGTACATGGGATTCGGAAAAGTGATTTCCCCCTCATTCAGCCGATAGACCGGCATATATCATTCCCCCTTACGTAAAATCCTTTGCCTGACCGGCTTTTGCTCCGCAGCCCTCTCCTCCGGACAGCACTGCCTCCCCGAAAGGCTCCCTGGCAGGCTGACGGGCGCCGCCTGGGCTTCCCGCCATCCCGGCCCCGTCCTCCCCCGAAAGGCCGTGCAGCTCCAGCAGGAAACGCCCCTCCCGGGCCGTCAGGCTGCAGCTCCCGCCCTCTCTCAGCGCGCCGAACAAAATCTCGTCCACCAGCAGGGGTTTGACCTCCCCCTGGATCACGCGCTCTATCTCTCTCGCGCCGAACTCCGCGCTGATGCCCTTTTCCTCCACCAGCCGCTCCGCCTGGGCATCCACGGACAGACGCACGTTTTTCCGCAAAAGCATATCCGCCAGTTCGCCCAGCTTCTTCTTCACGATTCTGCCCGCCATCTGGCTGTCCATGCCCCGGAATACCACGATCCGGTTCAGGCGGTTGCGGAACTCCGGCTGGAAGATGCGCTTCACTTCCTCCAGGATGACATCGCTGCCGACGTCCTGCCCCTGGAAGCCGATGCCGTGCTTTCCGATCCGGCTGGCCCCGGCGTTGGAGGTCATGATGATGATCACATTCCTGAAATCCGCTTTCCGGCCCTGGTTGTCCGTCAGGGTGGCATAGTCCATGGCCTGGAGCAGAATATTGTAGATGTCCGGGTGGGCCTTCTCGATTTCGTCCAGCAGAAGCACTGCGTGAGGGTTCTTCCGGATCTCCTCCGTCAGCAGCCCTCCCTCCTCGTAGCCCACGTACCCCGCGGGCGCGCCGATCAGCTTGGCCACGGCGTGCTTCTCCCCGTACTCGCTCATGTCGAAGCGGATCAGGCGGACGCCCAGCTCCCTGGCCAGGCTCCTGGCGATCTCCGTCTTGCCCACGCCGGTGGGGCCCACGAACAGGAGGCTGGCCAGGGGCTTCCCCTCCTCCAGCAGCCCGGCCCTGGAGAACTTCACGGCGTTCACCACCTGGGAGATGGCCTCGTTCTGGCCGAAGACGCATTTTTTCAGGCGCTCCTCCAGGGTGGCGAGGGCGGCGGTCTCGTCCCGCTCCACGGCCTGTTTGGGGATGTGGCAGGTTTTTGACAATATTTCGTCTATAAGCTTTTTGTCTACCGTCTGTATGGATCCTGCCCCGGCCGGGGAGCCGCTGTCGGACACCTCCCCCTCCAAGACGGCTCTGTCCGGCGACTCCCCCTGCCCCAGGGCTGCCCCTTCCTGTCTGCCATCGGGATGCCTCTCCTCCAGATCCTGCGGTCCGGGGGCCCCGTCAGCAGCGCTTCCCTCCGCCGCTTCCTGCCCGTCCCCCAAGGGATGCAGCCTGCGGTAAGCCCCCGCCTCGTCTATCAGGTCGATGGCCTTGTCCGGCAGGTAGCGTTCATTGACATATTTCGCGCTCATCTCCACCGCATACTCCAGCACGCCCTCCTCATAGCGCACGCCGTGGAAGGTCTCGTAGCCCTCCCGCAGCCCCTCCAGAATCCGGATGGCATCGGCAGTGCCCGGCTCTTCGATGTCGATGTTCTGGAAGCGCCGCACCAGGCTTTTATTCTTCTCAAAATGCTTTTTATATTCCTCATAGGTGGTGGCCCCGATGAAGCGGATACGGCCCTGGGCCAGGTAGGGCTTGAGCATGTTGGAGATGTCGAAGCTCCCGCCGTTCACCGCCCCTGCGCCTACGATGTTGTGGATCTCATCGATATAGACGATCGCGCGCTCCTCCTGGGCGATGCTGTCCATCACCCGCTTGAATCGCTTCTCGAAATCCCCCCGGTACTGGGTTCCGGCCAGGAGGCTGCCCAGGTCCAGCGCGAATATTTTCGCGTTCCGCAATGGCTCCGGCACCTTTCCTTCCTCCAAAAGCCGCGCCAGGCCGTAGGTGATGGCAGTCTTGCCCACGCCGGGCTCGCCGATATGCAGGGGGTTGTTCTTCTCCCTGCGGCAGAGGATCTGCATGGTCCGCTCCAGCTCCCGCTCCCGGCCGATCAGCGGATTCCTTCCCTCCAGCTCATCGCCCAGGCAGGTGGCGTACTGCTGCCAGAAGCCGTCCTCCGCCAAGGCCTCATCGTCTTCCTCGTCCCCATGCCCCCAGTCGCCCTCGTCCCAGGCATCCTCGTCATCCCTCTGCCGCTCTTCCTTCCCGGAGTCCGATTTCCCGCCGGAGCCCAGGCTGCCGCCCAATCCCGCGAAACTTTCCTCCATGGAGCCGGCGCCGCTGCCCATTCCGGCTAAACCCTTATCTCCCGGTTGGCCCAAGCCCTTCCCGTCCTCTGGGCGGGCGGATCCCTGCGCTTTCCTGTCCGGCGCTGTCGGATTCGTCTGCCGTCCCTTTTTCCTGCGGGCAGTTCCGCTCTGTCTGCCTTTCCCTGCCGCTTCCTCATAAGCGATTGTCATTTCCCGGAGCAAATCTACCCGCTCCACCCCCTGGAGCCGCATATAGTAGACCCCATAGCTTTCCCCCAGCCCGTACATGGCGGAAATCAGATGGGCCAGCTCCATCATGGGCTTGTCGCCGTTCTGGGCCGCCTCCCACCCCTGCGCCAGCACATATCCCATGCCCTGGGACAGTTGGGGCTCATCGCCGGGCTCCGCCGTCTGCTCCATATATTCCTCCAGATAGTCCCGCAGATCCCTGTCCAGCCTCCTGCGGTTCCCGCCGCAGCTTTCAAAGGCCCTGGCGAACACCGGATTCTCACAGGCCGCGTACAGCGCAAGCTCCGGCGTCACATATTCAAAGCGGGCGTCCTTCGCAAGCGTGTAGGCTCTGTCGATGACATCCGCCACTTCTTTCGATACGTACATATTTACGCCTCCTCAAGCGTCATCCGGAAAGGGTAGCCCCCTTCCCTGGCCCGGCCCAGGGCCGTCTGCACCTTCGTGGCGGCGATGTCGTAAGGGTATGCCCCTACCGCCGCCCGGCCGCTTTCATGCACCGTCAGCATCAGGCGCTCCGCCTCCGGGATTCCTTTGTGGAAGATATCGATCAATATCTCCACCACGAAATCCATGGGAGTGAAATCGTCATTGTGCATGACCACACGGTAATGCCTGGGCTCCCGTATATTGATCCTTGTCTTTTCCCTTGTCTCTCCCTGTACTGCCATGATCCTCTTCCCGCTTCCTTCCCCGCGGTGCCCATATGCTCCGCCGGAACCTTTTCTTCACTCTTAACAGTATAAAGCTTTGCAGGGAAAATAGCAATATACTTCCTGAAATCTGAAAAACGCCTTGCGAATTAAACAAGGGCATATGCTCCCCTGCATACGCCCCTGTTCCTTTCCGCATTGTGCGGCTGCTTCTATTTTTATGTCAGTTTTTATACTATATTCCGATATCCCTTCAAGGCTCCGTCCCCAGCACATCAACCACCACATACTCCGACCTGCACCCGGTCTTGAACTGAATCGTCCAGTCCGAAATCCCGGATGTGACGATGAAGTCCGTATTTTCCCGCCTCTCCAGCCCATAGATTTTGGCGTCCATCCCCAGCCATTCCCCGAAGCGGTGGAAGGGGAAGAGCTGCCCGCCGTGGGTGTGGCCGGACAGCACCAGATCCACGCCTGAGGCCGCCTGGGCATCGTACTCATAGGGCTGGTGGTCCAGGACGATGCTGTATCTGTCCCTGTCCAGCCCTGCCGTCAGCTCCTCCATGGAAGCCCGGCCCGGCTGGGAGCGGTCCTGCCTCCCGATCAGATAGAACTGTCCGCCCAGCAGCACCGTCTCATCCTGGAGCACCGTGATGCCGTTCCTCTCCAGCTCCGCCACCAGATCCGCCCCGCTGTATCCGCGATAGGCCGGGCCGAAATACCCCTTGTCATGGTTTCCGAAGGCATAGTAGACGCCGTATGTAGTCTCCAGGGCGCCCAGCGCCTCACAGGCCGCCACCATGTCCTCCTTTGTGGTGTCATCGTCCACATAGTCCCCGACCACCACAACGATGTCGGGATGCTCCTCCTGCATCCGCTCCACCAATTCCCCGAATCCCTCTCCGTCAAAGGTGCTCCCCACATGGGAGTCCGCGAACAGCACGATCCGCAGGTTCCCCACCTGCTTTTCCGTGTCCAGGGCGTATGCCGTCCGCCACACATGGTGGGCCAGATACCAGCCGCAGGCCAGATAGCAGAACGTGATCCCCAGCGCGAAGACGCCCGCGTAGTATCTCTCAAAGTCACGCCCCCGCTTCCTTCTCACGACCAGGTTCACCCCATCGCAGAGAATCCAGATGACCGTCAGATGGATCACGCAGATTGCGGCGTTGAACACGCCAAGCGCTTTCCACAGGGCCAGCACCATGACCAGAGCCGGAACAAGCCCTATCAGGAAGCACAGAAGCTTCTCCGGAACGCCCTTCTTCCATGGAAGGAGAGCCTTCCATTTTCCCGCCGCCCGGCGGACCGTGGAAAATCTGGCGAACCGGCTCCCCAGGTACAGGAGGCCCAGTCCCAGCCCCGCGAACAATGCCCTGAAAATGAATGCCCACATCCTCTTATTCTCCCGCCGCCCGGCTCAGCGTCCTCTGTTCCCGCCGAAAACGCACCAGCCCCGTCCGGTGCAGCGCCAGCATCAGCGCGGGAATCAGCACCAGCTGCAGGATGATGCCCGGTATGGCGTTCAGGAAAGCCCCGGCCAGGAACATCTGCCAGGTGAACGCCCCGCCCCCCAGGCCCAGCACCACCATGCTCGCCGCGCCCCAGACGATCCGCCCGCCCACCATGGCGATCAGCAGGCAGCGGTACAGCGATATGATGCACTGCCATCTGGAGTGATTGTACAGGAAGCCCGCGATGGCCCCGTAGGCCGCAAGCTCAAAGGCCATGGAGATTCCGTTTGGCATGGGCGGCATGCCGAACAGCATATAGCGCAATAGCGGCAGGACGAAGCCTGTGATGCCGCCGTACTGCCATCCGCAGATAAGGCCGCAGACCAGCACCGGCAGGTGCATGGGCAGCAGCATGTTGCCGATCTGGGGAATCTGCCCTGTGAAGAAGGGCAGCACGATGCCCACCGCCGTCAGCATGGCCGCCAGCACCAGGTTCTGAATATGGTTTTTGTTGTCTGTTGTTTTTGTCGTTTTTTCCATTTATTATCTCCTTTTTTCCGTTTGTTTCGTTTCGCGCAATACCTGTCCGGCTCGCCGTGCGCCATCTGCAGGCCCGCGCCTCGGAACCCTCCGGGATGCATTTTGCCCTCAGTACGCCCCGCCGGTGTCCACCACCATATGGCTTGTGCCCTCCACGTCAAAGCAGCGGAAGTAATTCTCCTCCATGGGGATCCACCGCTCCTCGAACGCGGCATAGCGGCTGCCCTCCCTCTGCGCAAGGCGTCTGCGCTGCACCTCCCTGGAGCAGGTAAGGAATATGGTCAGGTCATATGCTTCGCCCACGGACGGATGCCTGGAATAGCTCCCCTCCACCACCGTCAGATTGCGGACAGGCAGCAACCGCGCTTCTCCGAACCTGTCCTCCGGGCAGAGGTAAGCGCGGTATACGGCAGCCTCCCCCGCCCGGATCGGGATCAGCAGCTCATCGCGGAGCCGCCGGAAGTCCATATTGCCCCCCGGGACGGCCTCCCAGCCCTGGGCCCGTCTCCCAAAGGGCAGATAGAAATCGTCCATATGCAGGATATTGCAGGGAAACCTGTCCCCTATCAGCCCGGACAGCCATGTCTTGCCGCTGCCGCACCGCCCGTCAATGGCTATGGCCACAGGCTTCCCCTCATCCGCAAGCCGTTTTACCTGCGCCAGCACAGGAGCAAAAATCCGCGCCCTGTCCTCCATGGAATGCTCTCCCTCCGTCATCGCTGTCCCTCCTCGTTTCCACATTAACAATATACCGATTCGCCCCGGGTCTTGTCAAGCCCTTTGGCATCCGCTACCGATATCCCAGACTATCTTACCAAAACTCCACACAAATAGCAAATCCGTATATGCTATGCCCGGCGATTTCCTGTCCCGGAAGTCTGCCCCCTGAGGAAAAACAACAATTGCCAGCTCCTGCAATTTGATGTATAAATGATATATACTGCGCACCAGTTAAATTTGCAGTGCGACCCGACTGCAGACCGCCAGCCAAGTACTTTCCCGGGGACACCACTGTAAATCCTGGCGGTCTGCCGTATAGAAACGCTGCCGCAAAAGAACATGCGCAAAAAAAGAATCAGATGAGGTATCTGTATATGAAAAAACACCGACTGCGGAACCGATTGATTGTCCTCTTCCTCCTGCTGGCCTACGTCTGCGCCATCGTGCTCCCCTACGCCAGGCAGCCCGCCGTCACGGCAGCTACCATAGAGGGCTTTACCGCCTCCGATTTCTACGGGGATTCGGATACCGGCCAGCGCGCCCGGATCATTTCCGACAACGGCGAGGCCCTGGCGGAGCGCATCCGGCTGATTTCCCAGGCGGAGGAGGAGATCATCCTGAGCACCTTCGATTTCAACGCGGACGACAGCGGGAAGATGCTGCTGGCCGCGCTGCTTTCCGCCTCCAGGAGGGGCGTCCATGTGAGCCTCCTGGTGGACGGCCTGGCCTATGCCACCGGCATCCTGGGGAATCCCTGGTTCCAGGCCCTGACCCGGGAGGAGAACGTGGAGCTGAAGGTCTATAATCCCCTGAACCCCTTAAAGCCCTGGAACCTCATGGGGCGGCTCCACGACAAGTATCTCATAGCAGACCGGACTGCCTACATCCTGGGCGGCCGAAACTGCTATGACTTCTTCCTGGGCGACCATGACGGCTACAAGAACTACGACTGGGACGTGCTGGTCTGCTGCGAGGATGCCGGGGCCTTCCCCTCCCTGGATCAGCTTCTGGAATACTTCCGGGCGGTCTGGGCCCTGGACGAATGCCATGCCGCAGGCAGCGGGAAGGAAGGGAAGCAGGAGGAGCTCCTGGCCCTCTACAGCCGGATGCAGGAAGAGCATGCGGACTGGTTCCGGCCTGTGGACTATAAGGAGCTCACCGTCCCGGCGCGCAGGATCCGGCTGGTGTCCAATCCGATCGGGCCCCAGGTCAAGGAACCCGTGGTCTTCTATACCATCACGGAGCTCATGGAACAGGCGGAAGAGTCCGTCTCCATCCATACCCCCTACATCCTCTGCGACGACTGGATGCTGGGACAGCTTGCGGACATCTGTATCAGCGTGCCGGAGGTCACAATGATGACCAATTCCGTGGCCAACAACGGCAATCCCTTCGGGGCCATGGACTACTATGCGAACAAGGAAAAGCTCCTGGGCAGCGGCGTGGGCATGCTGGAGTACGACAGCGGCGTCTCCTATCACGGGAAATGCTTCACCATCGACGACCGCATCGCCGCCGTGGGCTCCTTCAACTGGGACATGCGCAGCGCCTATCTGGACACGGAGCTGATGCTGGTCATAGACAGCCCCCAGCTCAACCGGCAGCTGCGGGAGGCCATGGGCGGATACGAGCAGGATGCCCTGAGGGTCATCGATGCCGATTCCTACGACCTGGCGGAGGGACAGACGCCACAGCCCCTGACGCCCTCCAAGGAGCGCCGCCTGAAGCTGCTCTACTATCTGGCGTACTGGGCCAGGTTCCTGATGTAGCCGGCCTGGCTTTTGGCGGCTTTTGGAGCGTCCTGTGCTTCTGCGCTTCTGCGCTTCTGCACAAAAATTATTGACTAACGATAATTTCCGTGCTATTCTATTCTCATAATTATCGTAAAACAATAATTCCAGAGAAACGAGGTACGGATATGGACTATATGACCTTCCCCTGGGAACAGGTGGGGCTGCTGCTGCGCCGCCTCTCCCTGTCTGGCGGCATCGGCAACGCTGCGGCGTGGATTCTGTTCCTCGCCATAGGCGCCCTCCCCCTGCTGGCGGCGGCCGTATTGCTGCGCAGGCGCCGGGCCTGCGGGGCGGATTTCCTGCTGGCGGCGCTTTCGGCAGCTCTTTTCATCGGATTGTGGTTCTTTGTGAACCCCTCTTACATCGACCGGTATCTGGCCCCCATGCCCGCGGGCGGAATCGCGAAATTCGCCCTGGCCTCGGTCATCGACAGCCTGCTGCTGACATGGTTCCTGCTGCGCTTCCTTCTGCGCATGGAGGAGGGGCACAGGAACCAGGCCCATTCCAGGGAAGGACAGCATTCTGCGGAAAAAGTGCATCCCATGGAAGAAGCGCATTCCATGGAGGAAGCGCACACCGGCGAAAATATCGGACATGGGAAACCGCTTTCAGGGCTGCGGATTCTGCTGGGCCTCTACGCGCTGGTATTGGCTATCGGCCTTATCGTGCAGGGCGGAGCCGAATTCAGGGCTGCACTTACCGCCCTGGAGGAGAGCAATTCCGGCTCCGCCACATTCCTGCTGGAGATCAGCACGCTGTTCCTTGCCCTCCAGGCCGTCATGGGACTGTTGCCAAGCGCGGCCAAAATCGCTCTGCTCCTCATGATGAGCGTTTTCCTGCACCATTACGCTGCCGCCCCTTTCGGCCCGGCAGCCTGCCGTGCCATGGAAAGGCTGCGGATTGCCAGCGGACGGCTCCTGGCAGTGGTTCTGGTGGCCAATGTAGGCTTCAATGTGCTCCAGCTGGCCTTCTCCCGCTTCCTGTTGTCCGTCAACCACCAAATCCTGTTCCCTCTTTCGGAAATCATCGTCATACTGGGCATCCGGACATTGAGCACCCTGTATCTGGAAAGCAAGCGGCTGAAAGAAGACAACGATATGTTCATCTGAACCGCCGCAGGGGCGGCGTCTCACGATTTTCACCACGGGATGCGCCTTTCAAAGCATCCCTGCATGGAACGCAAAAGGAGAACGGGAGAATGGCCATACGAATATATCTTGACGAAATATTAAGAGAACGCCACATGACCTCCAAGGAGCTGTGCCGCCTGGTGGGCATCACGGAGGCGAACCTGTCCATCCTGCGCAGCGGCAAGGCAAAGGGCGTGCGCTTCGGCACGGTGAACAGGATATGTTATTATCTCCAGTGCGATGTGGGAGATATCCTGAAATTTGACGGAAAATTAGAGGAGGAACCGGAACATGAAACCTAGAGATCCGCATCACAAATCGGTGGTAAAGTCCCATTTTGCGGCCATGCGCCTGCTGACCGCCAGGCACCCGGCGGCTGCCGGATTCCTGTCAGCCGCCATGCTCCTTCTGGCTGTCCCGCTGCTTTCAGGCGGATGCGCCCTGTCCGAAAGCGGCGGCAGGCTGGCTCTGGAGGAGCTGCCCGGGCAGGACGCCCGTCTGGCAGGGGTCTTCGTGACCACAGAGCCTATCGAACCGGAGCCCCCCGAATTGGAGCTGGACAGCCGCGGGCAAGTCGTGGTAAAGGATACGGGGACGCAGAAAATCTACGGCAGCTTCACCGGATATGACGCGGGCGCTGGCACAGTGACCTTTCCCGGCCTGAATGGCTACGGCATCTACTGCCTGACAGCCCCTGAGGACGAGACCCATGAGGCCACCGACGCTAAGTACAATGTCAGCGATTATCCTTTCGCCAACTCCCATTACTACTTTTCCGACCAGGAGGAGCGTGTCGAGACAGACCTCTACATCCGCGCGGGGCGCTTCGCAAAGTATTATTTCAATCCCGTGTACCAGCAGACAGACGGCCAGATTTATCTGCTGGCCGGTTCCGGGGTGTCCTCGGATTCCTTTGTGGACGGCCAGAAGTTCAGCCATGGCCTCTCCGAATCCGTCAGCAGAACGGAAAACGGAGAGCAGGACACCATTACCCTGGGCTTCACCGTGAACATCATCGGCAGCGCGCTGCCCCAGGAGACGGAGCTGCTTTTGATGGATGAAGCGAACCGTCCGCTGGAGCGCTACGGCGAAGAACGGCTGGAAGAGCTCGCCGCCGCAGGGGAGACTCTGGCGCTTCCTGAAGGAACTGCCTATCTGGTTCTGCGGCAGGCAATAGAGGGGAAGGAGCATGACAGCCGCCGCCTGTTCGACCGGAACGCGGAAACCGTAGAGTATATGGTGCCTGCGGAGGATGGATACCTATACTTCCGGCAGCTCCCTCTGGCATGGCACTGAAGGCCATGCCAGGGAACCGATTGCATTCCTACCGGCCAGGTTCACGGAAAAGGCGGTACAGCGTTCTCGAATTATCTCTATGCCGTTTATCCTTATATTCATGAGCGATGAAATTTTCCGCAATGCGGCCGGAGCCATCCACTTGTGATTCGGGCTACTTTCGAATCACTAATGCAAAAGCGCGTTCATGGCAAGTTTTATGATTATTCATACTGCCGGGCTCACGCCTCCACCGCAATCTCCAGGCTGGCCTCCCCCAGCCTCGGCGCGGCCACCCGCAGCAGGGCCTTCCCGGCTATCTGCCCGGCCCGCACCACCGCCAGGGCCCTGCCCTGATAGGAACGGCATTTCCCGGCGGTGTAATTGTCCTCGGTCACCGGATTGTCCGAGCCGAATCCTGCCAGGCAGGCGCTGGCATCCGGGGCCTCCTTTTCCGCCTCCGCGCCGAATCCTGCCATCATCTCCTTCATCCCCTCCTTGCCCAGAATCTTACGCACTGGCGACAGGGAATGGTACTGGGCCCGGGTGGCCTCCAGGAATGCCTCCAGCTGGATTTCCCCATCTTTTACCACATTTCCGTCTTTGTCCAGGATTTCCACCGCCACATAGGAAAGTCCTTCTCCGTCAGCCTTAAGCCGTGTCTTATCCGCCGTCAGCCGGATGGACGCAGGCTCTCCCGCGGTGGCAATCTCCGCTCCGGACACCTCCCGGTCTCCGTCCAGGCTCACGGCCCTCAGCACGCCGGGCTCGTAGACCGTCTCGAACACCGCGCAGAACCGGTTCTCCTTTCCCGCCGCGGCCCTGCCCAGGCTCTTGCCGTTCAGGAAAAGCTCCACCTCCTTCGCCGCAGAGTAGACGTAGGCCTTCACCGGCTTACCTGCATATCCCTCATAGTTCCAGCAGTCCGTCATCTGGTTCCAGCCCCAGTTGCTGACCAGTTCTTCCAGCCCGTGGTACTTGGGATGCTGGACATAGAGGCCTGTCTGGCTGCTGCCCCATACGATTTTCCGGTAGACTCCCTGGGGGGTAAGGGTTCCGCCGATGGTGATGTCCGCGTCATTGGCCAGGCGCCAGGGGTACTCGGACGCATGAGCGGCTAGCGCCCAGGGTCCTTTCGCAAGCTCCGGATCCCCCTGCTCAAAAAATTTGCTCTTGCCGATGCCCGCCTCGCCGATATAGTCCACAGCCGTCCAAGTAAAATCGCCGATGACATAGGGAAGGCGCTCCACCAGCTCCCACACCTTGTCGAACTGGTTGGGGAAGCTCTCCGTGCCCAGGATGACGCGCTCCGGATAGCGCTGCCCCGCGTATTCGTAATGGCTGTCCATATAGTTATAGCCCACCACGTCCAGACAGTTGCAGAAGCTCTCCGTCCGATCCTCCCAGGCGCCGTCCATCTCCCCGGAATCCTCGTTCTGGGCATTTCCCTGCCGCTTTGCCGCCATCTGCTCCAGGACGCTGGCATCGTCCAGCCCCGACCACATGGAGCAGAGCCCGTTGGCCACCAGCCTGGTGGAATCCAGGCTGCGCACGTAGGCTGCCAGCTCCTCGGCAAGGGCGTACCCATTCCCCATGCCGCCCCGCTCTTCCACCTCATTGCCCGTGGACCAGATCAGGATGCTGGGATGGTTGCGGTCGCGAAGGATGAAGCTTTCCATGTCCTCCTTCCAGTCCCGGGCGAAGAACTGGCTGTAGTCGCCCGGCTGCTTGCTGTGGCCCCAGGCGTCGAATGCCTCGTCGAACACATAGAGCCCCAGGCGGTCGCACGCCTCCAGCAGCTCCCTGGAGCCGGGATTGTGGGCCAGGCGCACCGCATTGAAGCCCGCCTCCTTCAGCAGGCCCAGCTTCCGGTATTCGCCGTCCCGCAGGGACACCGCCCCAAGCAGGCCGTTGTCATGATGGATGCAGCCGCCCTTCAGCTTCACCGTCCTGCCGTTGACCTGCAGGCCATGAACCGCGTCCGCCGTGACGGTGCGGATGCCGAAAAGGGTCTCCGCCTCATCGCAGATGCCCTCCAGGGCGGCCTCCCTGTCCAGGGCCACGCCGAAGGCGCCCATGTCCTCCACCTGTGCCCTCACCCGGTACAGATTGGGATGCTCTGCGTCCCAGGTCAGGGGCCTGGGCACGGTCATGGGGATCCTGGCCACTGCCGTGCTGCCGGCCTTTACCAGGAGGACGGTATCACGCGCCATTACAGTCGTCCCGCCGTCTTTCCCGCCATGTGCCCGTTGGCTGTCCACAGCCGTCCCGCCTGTCCGGCGCTCCTCCGGGCCCGCCGCCCTGCCGTCTGCCAGGCAGACGTCCCGTCCGTCCCCTTCCTTCCGGCCCTCCTCAATCAATGCGGCCCTGACCCTGACCTGATGGTCCCTGGCGAGCCGGTTCCGCAGGGTCACCTCCACCATGACGCCGGCGCTCTCTGCCCGGTCCGGCCTCCCCTGTTTTCCCCGGTCTCCCGCCGGTTCCCCAGCCTCCGCACCGGTTCCGGTACTGTTTCCGGCCTCTGCACCGGTTCCGTAGTCGATCCGCTTCGTATAGGCGAAGATCCCGTCCGGCTCCACATGCAGGGGCTTCACATGGGACAGCTCCACCCGGCGGTAGATGCCCGCGCCTGTGTACCACCGGGAGTTGGGCTGCATGCTGGGGTTCACCGTCACCGTCACCCGATTGTCCCCGCCGAAATACAGTGCGTCCGTGATATCCACGGAGAAAGGCGTATAGCCGTAGTGGTGCCGCTTCACCAGGCTTCCGTTGACGGATACGGACGCGTTCATCATCACCCCGTCGAAATGGAGCCAGACCCGCTCTCCCTGCCACTCCTCCGGCACATGGAAATACTTCGTATAAGTCCCCACCGTCCCCGTGAAGTACCCCATGGCCGCTGCCGCCGGGGCAGATTTCTCCACATCGCTTTCGATCATGTAGTCATGGGGAAGCTGCACCCGCCTTCCGTCCTGCATCAGGCCGCCCTGTCCCTTGGCAAAATACCAGTCCCTGTTCCAATTCTCCCGCTTCATCAGCAGATACCTCCTTCGCTTTGCTTTTTGGCGATTTGTGATCAGTGCCTGTTCTGTTATTTATACTGCGCACCGGTTAAATTTGCAGTGCAACCCGACTGCAGACCGCCAGCCAAGTGCTTTCCCGAAGACACCACTGTAAATCCTGGCGGTCTGCAGTATAAAAACTTCCCGGTCTGCCCTGAAAAGGACAGTCCCGGGAAGCTTTGTTCCATCTCCGGCAGGAGAAGCTATGGCTTTCTGCAGCCCCCACTAAAGCACTTGGATAGATAGAATCTCCGGTCATCAAATTTGGGAGAAAAAGGTTACGGCAGAATCTTACAGAAGACATCTTCTGACAATCGGAATTTTGCGCAAAAAGCACACCGTTGCCACTGACAGGGCATAAATCGCCGCCGCGGTAAGCGGGACGGTCAGCACCGGCAGATAAAGTTGGGGATTAAACCGCAGCACTTTCACGCATATATGAATGAACACGGGATGGATAATGTACACGCCCAGCATATTTCCGGCCAGTTTCCCCATCCCCGGAAAGCTTTCCTTTTCATCGCACCAAAGCTTCGTCTGTGCAAACAGGCTTATCGCCAGAAGCAGCAAAAAAGGATGTTCCTCCGACATCACCGTCTGCCGCATCCCTTCCCAGACGACTCCTCCAAGGCCTGCCATGATTCCCGCCAGAATCAGGCCCCGATATTTTCTCATTTTTTCGACGGGAAGCCCGCCCAGGATTCCCCCCGCCAAAGCACAGAAAAGCCACGTGCCGGAAACAGGCAGAATCCTGGCCGGAATAAATCCGATCATCCCGCAGACATATGGATAGACAGAGGCAAAAAACAGCAGCAGCCCTGCAAAAACAGCCTGTTCCCACAGCTTCGAGACATTCATGAAAGCCCACAATAACGGTATGAAAAAGTAGAGACCCAGCAAACGGTACAGGTACCACATATGTGACCATGTATTGTCCTGAAAGATTGCCAGAATCAAATCCGCGGGCCCGAACGGATTCCTCTCTACCAACATCCGCACCACATAAAACAGAGTTCCGAAAAACAGGATACAGCATACGATTCTGGCAATATGCCTCCCCATGTCCCTGTAGCCGCAGGAACGCCCTGTAGATAAAAAGCCGGCTCCGGTAGCCATGATGAACAGGGGGACAGCCGTAAACAGAAACTGGTGCAGGACATACCACACCTGTATGCGGAAATCCGAAACATAAAATCCGCCTGCGTTCATCGTATTGCTCATGGTGTGGAGCATCACGATCATCCCTGCCCCCCCGCCTTAATCCAGTCCAGGTAAAGCTGTCTCTTTCTGCCCATTTTCCGCCTCCCAGTATTATAGATACTTCTTCAAAATCTCCGCCTTGTCCGTAGCCTCCCAGGGCAGGGACACGTCGTCCCGGCCGAAATGCCCGTAGGCCGCGGTCTGGCGGTAGATGGGCCTGCGCAGGTCCAGCATCTTGATGATGCCCGCGGGGCGCAGGTCGAAGTTCTCCCGGATGATCTCCACCAGCCTCTCATTGCTCACCTTCCCTGTGCCGAAGGTGCTCACCATGATGGAAGTGGGCTGGGCCACGCCGATGGCATAGGACAGTTGAATCTCGCACTTCTCCGCCAGGCCTGCAGCCACGATGTTCTTGGCCACATAGCGGGCGGCGTAGGCGGCGCTCCTGTCCACCTTGGTGCAGTCCTTGCCGGAGAAGGCGCCGCCGCCGTGGCGGGCGTATCGGGCAGCTCCGCCGTAGGTGTCCACGATGATCTTGCGTCCGGTGAGGCCCGCGTCGCCCTGGGGCCCGCCGATGACGAAGCGGCCTGTGGGATTGATGAAGACCTTTGTATCTTCATCCACCAGCTCCTTCGGTAGGATCGGGTCGAAGACATGCTTCCTGATGTCCGCGTGAATCTGCTCCTGGGTCACGGCCTCGTCATGCTGGGTGGAGAGCACCACGGCCTCCAGGCGGATGGGCTTTCCGTCCTCATCGTACTCCACGGACACCTGGCTCTTGCCGTCCGGCCGCAGGTAGGAGAGCGTGCCGTCCTTGCGGACCTTGGTCAGCTGTCTGGCCAGCCTGTGGGCCAGAGCGATGGGGTAGGGCATCAGTTCCGGCGTCTCATTGGTGGCATATCCGAACATCATGCCCTGGTCTCCCGCGCCGATGGCCTCCAGCTGCTCGTCGGTCATCTGGGCCTCCCTGGCCTCCAGGGCCTTGTCCACGCCCATGGCGATGTCCGGGGACTGCTTGTCCAGGGCCACCATCACGGCGCAGGTATTACCGTCAAATCCCACCTTGGAGTCATTGTACCCGATTTCATTCACCGTCTTCCTGACGATGGCGGGAATGTCCAGATTGGCAGCGGTGGTGATCTCACCTGTCACCAGTACGAAGCCGGTGCAGCTGGCGGTCTCGCAGGCCACGCGGCTCATGGGGTCCTGCTCCATGCAGGCATCCAGGATGGCATCCGACACTGCGTCGCAGAGCTTGTCGGGATGTCCCTCTGTCACTGATTCCGATGTAAATAAATGTTTTTCCATTTTTCTCTTCCTTTCTTTATCCCAAACAATGAAATATGTAAACAATTTGTACACCATATATTCCTTCAGGCAATGGACCAGGCGCCCTTGCCTGCGGGAAAGGATAGCGGATGTAGCATGGCACTCATACGCAGCGTTGAATCAATGGATTCTCCACCAATTCGACCCTGATTCGAGGCACAGGAAGCTTCAGCCGCTTTAAGTTCTCCACCGCGCATTCCAGGACGTCCTGCGCATGGGCTGCGCTTACCTCTCCCCGGTAGGCCTCCATAGGAGCCGTCAAATCCGCCTTAATCCCTGCCCTCTCCAGCACGGTGGCCAGGTCAGAGCCTTTCTCCATGGCCTTCCGCACACTGTTCAGCTGAAAATACCCATATGTCACAGCATTGTCCAACTGGCCAGTGTTCCATATCTTTTCAAAATATTCCTCAAATCCCATGTCCTCCGGCACAATCGGCGGCAGGGCCCCCGTCGCAGCCTCCAGAAGCCTGCTCAGTTCTCCCATACGCTCCCCTTCGTCCGCCTGAGTCCAATAGGCTACGGCAAACTCGTTCACATACATCTCTTCCTGGACATTGGGCATTTCTATCCCCCAATCCTCCAGAAGGCAATGCCCCAGTTCGTGGACGATATTGTACCAGTGAAAGTACAGGTCGAATTTATGCTGTATGTCCTCTTCCCCAAACAGCTGACGGTATCCCGCTTTCTGTTCTTCGGTTCCCAGTTCATACCGTCCGGAAATAATCCTGTGCTCCATGGAATGCTTTTCTTCCATGGAATGCTTTTCTTCCATATCCTCTCCTTTCTGCCTCCTTGCACAGCTCCATTCTGCGCAAAGGCCTGTCAAGATATCCCAGCAAAAAAGTCCGCTTATCACGGAATGCCTTTCTTCCATAATGAGCGGACTCTAATCTGTCGATGTCAAATCCTCTTATTGTTCGAAAAACACTCGCTCAGGTAGGCACCTTCCTCAATGGGGTTGCCGCGGCTTCATCGATCCTATGTATCTCCACCGACTCTGAATAAGAGAAATCATATGAAATTGTGGAGGATATGCTTTGCTGTCCTCTGCTATCCTCTATCCGTCCTATACTTTACTACGAATCAATCCCTTTGTCAACAGGAATTTTTATCCTGGCAGGTAATCCTGGCGGGTAATCGACAATCAATTCTCCCCAAGCCTCTTCTCCATATACTCGTATCCGTAATGGGTGCGGAATTTCAGCGCCGTGGACTTGGTGATCCTCCCCTCCCGGCACAGCCGCAGGAGATTCCCGTCCATGGTGCACATGCCCTCGTTCACGCCGGCCTGCATGACAGCCCCAAGCTGGTTCACCTTGTTCTCCCGAATCATGTTCTGGATGGCGTCCGTGGACTTCATCACCTCGAAGACCGGAATCCGTATCTGATTGCCCTCCCCGTCCTCCATGGTGGAGGGGACCAGCTGCTGGCAGACCACGGCCTTCAAGACCTGTGCCAACTGGGTCCTGGCCTGCTCCTTCTCCGGGAACACGTCCACGATGCGGTTGATGGTGTCCGCAGCGCTGTTGGTGTGCAGGGTGCTGAACACCAGCACGCCTGTCTCGGCGGCAATCAGCGCAGCGGAGATGGTATCGTAATCCCGCATCTCTCCTAGCAGAATCACGTCCGGGCTCTCCCGCAGGGCGGAGCGCAGGGCGCTTAAGTATCCCGGCGTGTCGATGGAAATCTCCCTCTGGGTCACGATCGCCTTCTTGTGCCTGTGGATGTACTCGATGGGGTCTTCCATGGTGATGATATGGCAGTCCCGGCTGTTGTTGATCCGGTCGATCATACAGGCCAGGGTGGTGGTCTTGCCCGTGCCCGCGGCCCCGGTCACCAGCACCAGGCCGCCGTTCTTATTGTTCCTGCCCTGGGAATCGTCCGTCAGGGCCAGGATGTCCTCCGGTATCCCCAGCTTCCGGGGATCCGGCAGTTCAAAGCGGATGACGCGGATGACAGCCGCAAGGGATCCTCTCTGGCGGAACACATTGACACGGAAGCGCCCCCCGGGGAAATTCTCCCGCCTGGACATGGAGAGGGAGAAATCGTCGTCCTCCCCGGCCTCCAGCCTGACTTTGGTCCTCTTTGCCTCCGCGTAGATCTCCTCCACCAGCTCTCCGATATCCTTTGGCATCAGCGGAGCCATGTCCATCCGTGTCTGTACGCCATTCCGTTTCATTGCAACCGGTAGTCCGGCTACCAGGAAGATGTCCGCTACATCCTCGTCCCGCACTGCCAGCTCCAGAATCTCCTGTAATTTCATAGCTATACCTGCCCTTCCGCTTTACTTTTTGTCACATCAGTCGTCCAGCCATAGGTTCAAATCCCCCTCCGGCTCCCATTCCTTCTGCATCCTCCAGCTCACCACCCGCAGCTGCCCGCCTTCGCTGACGATTCCTACCTTCAGCATGAACTCTCCCTCCTGGAAGGTCCTCCAGACAGTGCCCGCATCGTCCCTCTCCGCGCTTTCAAGCTCCTCCGGCGCATTTCCCTCCCGGAGGGCCCGGGCGGCGGTCTGCAGGAAACGCTGCCCTTCCGCCTCCAGCGCGTATCTGGTCTGTATCGTATCGGCATATTTCTGTGCCATGTTCCAGTCCGCCCGGGCCGTGGCAAACGCAAGGATGCCGAGGGTGGTCATGCAGACGCTGATTACCGTCAGCAGCATCGCCAGCGGCCCCAGCTTAATCGGTATATGCCTCATAGCCCTCCTCCTTGTCCTGTCCTAAAATCCGTCCCGGCTCAAGTCCAGGCCTGTGAACACCTCTGTCTCCAGCCTGTAGACCGGCTCCTGTGCCCCCGCCCGGCTCACGGTGATGACGCTTTTCACAAGCCCCTCCTCCGGGGAGGCCCCGTCCCCGTCCTGTCCGGAGGCCGGTATCCACTGGATGTCCATCCAGACCGTCCCCTCCGGCGCAGGGTTCAGGTCATCGTCATAATGCATCCGCAGGGTAGGGAATCCGGCATCCGCAGCGCCCTGTCCGTCAGCCTGCGCAAGCATCTGCCCGTTCCCGTCCTCCTCCAACAGCTCCCGCACCTCCTCCAGGCTGCGGGATGCCGCCACTGCCTCCGCTCCGTTCTCCGCCAGGTGCACCGCTCCCGTCAGCAGCGCCGCATCCCTTCCCCGCTGTCCCGACCAGGCGAACACCCTGGTCAGCGTCAGTATCACCACCGTGAACACCGCAGCCAGAAGCAGCGCTTCTATATAAAAAGCCGTCCCACGGCTCCCTGTTCGCTTCCCTCCGGTTCTGCCGCCATCCTCAATCATCCGCGGCCACCCCCTTCTCGCTCCTTAAACCGAACAGCACCCTGCCCGCATCCGTGACTACAGCGTAAGCGCCGTTCTCCAGCTCCTCGATCCGGAATTCCTCCGTCTCTCCGATGACCTGGGCCATGTCCGGGTATAAGGCACCGTCCGCCTCCCCGTAATCCTCCACCAGGCTGTCCCCATACCGGTAGATGCGGATGGCATATCCGCTCTGGCCGTCCGCGATCACCAGCACAGGCTCCCCCTCCTCCCGGGACACCCGCACCGCCCCCGGCGTATCGTTCATCCTGACGCAGGTGGAGATATAGGAGAGCAGGGCCCTGGCCTCATTGTTCCGGCTCTGGCCCTCGGCAATCTCCCGGTAGGTCTGCGCGCCGAAAACCACCGTCAGGAAAAATCCTGCCAGAAACACTCCGGCCACCGCCATCGTATAGATTCCGGCCAAACCGCCACTCCGTCTCACAGGCCATGCCTCCTCTCTCCCTAAAACCCGGCTTCCCCCTGTCTTCTGCTGATCACCTTCACCGCAGGCGGCACATTGGACGCAAAAATGTCATAGCTCACATAGAACTCCTTCTCGTTGATCTGGAGCCCGTAATTCTCCACCAGATACTCGAGGCTGGGAGGGAACGCCCCCTCCACCACGTAGCACTGCAGGGCGCAGCGCTCCACCGCGGCCTTCATGGCCCTGACGCTCTCCCCGTCCATGTCCCTGCCGGATACAGGCAGCACCATGCGCCACACGCAGACAGCCATGAGAAGCCCCGCCGCTGCCAGCGCCAGTGCGGGCCATCTCTTCCTTCTCTTATCCACGTACATCTCTCCACCTCCCGAGACTATGTATCCAATCCGTCCTGCCCGGGCCTATCCCATGGAGTTCATCATGCCGATCAGAGGCAGCATGACGCTGAGCAAAGACAGCCCTATCGCCAGCATCAGGACGCCGGACAGCACCGGATCCACGATGCCCACCAGACGGTCCACCAAATCCGTACAGTGATCCGCCAGCAGTCCTGTGAGTTTGCGCAGCACCGTTTCCAGGCTGCCGCTGCGCTCCCCTGCCAGGAGCATCCTTCCGTAGACAGGCTCGAACAGGCGCTCGTCATATGCCGCCTGGGCGATGCCGTGCCCCTGCTCCATCCGGCTGACGCAGCGGTCGATCCTCTCCTCCACGGGCCTGCAGGAAGCCATCTTCCTGCTCTCCGCCACCGCGATGTCCTGGATCTCACCGCTGGCCAGGAAGGTGGACAGCGCCGCCGTGAAGCGGAACATCCCCAGGCTGTCCAGGATGGATGCGCAGACCGGGATCCTGTGGAGGATTTTTTCCACGGAATTCCGTTTTCCGGCATTCCACAGAGCGAACCCCAACGCCAGTATCACGGCCAACGCCGCCATCACGGCCAATGCCGCCCAGCAGAGGGCATAGGCCCATCTCACATATCCGTAGGCAGAAGCCGTCAGGCTTCCCGTCAGGCTGTCGTACACATCCGTAAAGGCTGGCAGCACCATGGCCAGCATGACGATCAGCACGATGATGATCAGGCCCAGCATGGCCACCGGATAGAGGACGGCACTTTGCAGCTTTCCGGTCATGGCCTTCTGGTCTTCATAGTAGCGCGCGAGCTGGAACAGCACATCCTCCAGCCGCCCTGCCTTCTCCCCCGCCAGGACCATCCGCAGACAATACTCCGGGAAGAGCCCCGTGGCCTCCATGGCGGCGGACAGCCCCTTGCCGGCCTCCGTCTCCGCCTGCATGATTACAAGCCCTTCTTCCAAAGGGCCTCCCTGGCCGCTGCCGGATCTCAGCAATGCCACGGCCTCGTCCATCTGGATTCCGGACTGCACCATCATGGCCATGCTCTCACAGAATGCACTGACTCCCAGACTGTCCAGTTTCCCACGTCTCATAGCGCCCCTCCTTCTGCGGCGGTCACCGGTCGCGCCGACCGCCCCATATCCCAATCCTTGCTTCCGGATCCATGATTCCAGATCCGAATCTTCAATAGTAAAGCTCATCCAGATAATTCCCGCCGTCCCCGATGAAGGAGCTGTCCGCGCCGTTGGCCGAAAAGGTCAGGTCCAGCCTGTTCCAGCTGCCCGCCTTCACCTCATACTTCACCGTCACCCAGCCGGTCTCCTCCGTATAGAACATGTTCCAGGCATGGTAGATATCGTCCGGCGACACATCGCCGAAGACCATCTTGGTAGGGATTCCCTGACTGCGCAGCATCCCGGCCACAAGGGAGGCATAGTCGAAGCAGATGCCCTTCCCCGTCCGCAGCGTATCGTCCAGCACTGGCATGTAGCCCGTTGTGGTCTGCACCGCCTGGGCCTTCTCCTTGTCATAGACCACATTTTCGCAGATATAGTCGAACACCGCCCCCACCACTCCCAGCGCGTCCTCCTCCTGGGATGCCAGCTCGGCCGCCAGCTTCACGCATTCCGAGTCCTGGCTGTAGTCCACGTAGGCGCTGGGGCGCAGGAAGGGCTGGAACTCATCGTCCAGCTTCACCTGACAGTCCAGCGTAAAGAGGGGCCTGTATTTCGTGCCCTCCACATTCTCCATGGCCTTGATGGTATAAGTGCCGTCCCCCTCCTGAAGGGGAAATATCACCGGCGTCCCGTCCGCGGGCACATTATACCGGTACTCCATCTCCCCGATGAACACCTGGAGCTTGAGGCGGGTGTCAGACTGGCCGGAAACCCCTATGTAGCCCTCGTTCGCATGCTCCAGATCCACCTGCACCTGCCCGTCTCCCTGGGCGTGCTCCGCATGAAAGGCGGAATCCGCGAACGCAGGAGCCTGATAGGGCGTAAAATCCGCCTTGTCTCCGGCCCCTTCCTCATCCGAGGCCCCGGAGGCCTTGGGAGCCGCCTCGTACTCCGGATTCTCCACCACCAGGGAGACCTGGGACGTGCTCTCCGGCGGCGCGCTTCCTATTGACGATTCCTCCGGTGCGGCAGGGCCGCCGCATCCGCCCACGAACAGTGACAGCAGCATTGCCGGCATAAGGCATTGACGTGCGCTGCGCCGCATAGATCTCACCGCCTCTCCATACTTTGGCTATGATCCAAAAAGGCCTTATCACCCAATGACAAGACCCGTTCCTATCCTCTATGATCTGGCCGGACAAAGCCTGGCCCTCAGCCCACCTTGAGCCTGAATTTCTGGACATCCTTGTCCGTCTCCACCATCTCGATCTGCGCCCCCAGGTTCTGCAGCTTGATGTGGAAATCCTCATAGCCCCGCTGAATATACTTGATATTGTCAACGATGCTGCAGCCCTCCGCCGCCAGCGCCGCGATCACCAATGCAGCTCCGCCCCGGAGGTCCGGCACAGTGATGCTGGCTCCCGTATATTTCTCCACGCCGTCGATGATGGCCGTGTCTCCTCCCTCTACCTTCACGTCGCCACCCATCCTGACCAGTTCGTCCACATATTTGAACCGGTTCTCAAATACGCTCTCGGTCACGATGCTGGTCCCTTTCGCCAGGGCCAGGGCCACCGTCATCTGGGGCTGCATATCCGTGGGGAAGCCCGGATAGGGCAGGGTCCTGACCTGTGTATGGGCCAGGGGCTTGGCGGCTACCACACGGATACAGTCGTCCGCCTCCTCCACCTCGCATCCGATCTCCAGGAGCTTGGCCGTCACCGATTCCAGGTGCTTTGGGATGACGTTCTTCACGGTCACGTCCCCCTTGGTGACCGCCGCGGCGAACATAAAGGTGCCCGCCTCGATCTGATCGGGGATGATGGCATACTCCGTGCCATGGAGCCGTTCCACGCCCCGGATCCTGATCACATCCGTACCGGCCCCCTTGATATTGGCGCCGCAGCTGTTCAGGAAATTCGCCACATCCACCACATGGGGCTCCTTGGCGCAGTTCTCGATGATGGTCAGGCCCTCCGCCATGGTGGCGGCCATCATCACATTGATCGTAGCCCCCACGCTGACCTTGTCCATATAGATATGGCTGCCCCGCAGCCGTTCTGCCCTGGCCTTGATCAGCCCGTGCTCGATGATCACTTCCGCGCCCAGGGCCCGGAAGCCCTTGATGTGCTGGTCCACCGCCCGGCTGCCGATGTCGCAGCCTCCGGGCAGGACCACCTCCGCCTGCTTATACTTTCCCAGAAATGCCCCCAGGAGGTAATAGGAGCCTCTGATTTTCTTACATCCCTCATGTTCCACTGTGAGATTGTGGATATTCCCCGCGTTGATCAGAACCTTGTGCCGGTTGATGCGCTTCACCGTGACGCCCGTGCTGGCCATAGCCTCCAGCATCACGTCCATATCGCGCACATCCGGAATGTTGTCTATATACACAGTCTCATCCGTCATGGCTGCTGCCGCGAAGACAGGAAGCGCCGCGTTCTTCGCGCCCGCTATCTCCACATCGCCCACCAGCGGATTCCCGCCTTTGATTACGTATTGTTCCATTTGATTGTCCCCTGTCCAAGGTCAAGTTTTTATCCTGCCATTTTCAAACAAAGCCTATCTTACCACATTTTCCCTCGTTTGTAAACAGAACATGCATTCCGGTTCCTCAATCCAGATAATCCAGCGGATTCACCTGCGTACCGTTTATCAGCATCTCAAAGTGCAGATGGGGGCCTGTGCTGATGCCCGTGTTCCCGCTCAGGGCGATCCGGTCTCCCTGCTTCACGGTCTGGCCCGCGCTGACCAGCACCTTGCTCAGATGCGCGTAGCGGGTCTGCCTTCCGTCCTCATGGTTGATATAGACTACATAGCCGTAGCCGCTTCCCCAGCCGGCCTTGGCCACCGTGCCGCCGCAGGATGCGTAGACAGGGGTGCCCGTAGGCGTGGCCCAGTCGATTCCCTTGTGGTAGGAGCTGGCTCCCCTGGTAGGCGCGGACCTCCTTCCGAAGCCCGAGGTCTGGACTCCTCCGGAGATGGGCCTGACGTAGGTAGGCGGGATCCTGGTCCCCCGCTCCACGATCTTCGGCACAGCCTCCATGACGATTTCCTGCATAAGGATCTCCCGGCCGATCTCCTTGTCGTTCAGATACGATACATCGGCCACTACCTTGCGGTATCCCGCAGACGGCTTCTGGTGCACCACTGTCTGGTTGGTATACCAGGCGTCGTTCTCGATATATTCGATGTCCGCGTCATAGATCTCCTCGTAATATTCCTCCTCCACCCTGGCCACGGACAGCTCCGGCTCCGGCACTGTGATCAGCAGTTCCTGGCCGATCTGCAGCGTGGACGTCACGTCCTCCAGGGCATCGTTCATCTCCACGATGGTGTCCATGGGGATGTTCACCTTGATGGCGATCTCCGACAGGGTGTCCCCCTGTGCCACCTCGTACACGCTGGGGGTCTCCTGCTCCATGATCACCAGATTGATGGCCTGCTCCAGGTCCGTCAACTGGCTCTCCGGGAGATAGGTCTCCACAATCTCCACGTCCTCCGCGAAATCCATGCTCCGGATCCCCAGCTCGTAATCCTCGAAGCTCTCCTTCCGGTCAGCCGTCTGCTCCCCGGTGATATCCGAGAACACGGCCTGCACGCCGGCCTGGGTATAGGCAAGCCACTCCTGATCCTCCTGGGCCCTGGCCGACTCCACCTGGGCTGTGAGCATGCTGAATTCCCGGTCCTCGTCGTTCTTCAGCGCGATCGTGAACTTCCCGTCATTGCCGTATTTATCGATGGCGGCCTGAAGGAGCTTCTGCACGTCCTCCAGGCTGGCCAGGTTGATGGTATACTCGTCCACCTTCAGGGTGTAGGAGCGGTGCAGGGTCTCCTGGACGCTGGCCCGCAGGGCCTCCTCCATCCGGGCGGCCACATCCTCTTCCCTGTCCACCTCTCCCCAGAGGACCTGCTCTCCCACCACTACCATGTCCGCTTTCATGAATACCAGCTCGTCGCTGCCGGAGGCCACGTTCTTCCTGGCCTGGAGCAGGAGCTCGTCAATCCTCTCCTTCTCCCCCAGGGTTCCCACATCCTGTCCGTTCACCTGGATATGGAAAAAATTCTCTCCCGTCTCCTCGAAGGGCGTGTAGCCCTTGAGGAAGAGCAGTCCCAGGAAGAGAGTGCCTACCGTAGCTTTAATATATGTAAATCTGTATCTTTTATGATTGCTTTTCTTCTTTTCCATAGTTTTCCCGAATCTTCCACTTTTGCTTTTTATTTTTGCTTATTTGACAGTATGCCCTGTCTGTAGGGTGTCCCTTTGGGGGACATATTATACTATGCAGCCGCTTTTTCGTGCAGTGCCATGCTGTACGAAGAAGACGAGGAACATGATCAGCTGCCCCGGGTTCCACACAATCTCCATCACGCCGAACACCAGATAGGCCACGCAGACAAAGAAGGGGATGACGGCATAGGGATCCTCCCTGCGGCGCATCATGCCCCTCCCCTGCACCCACAGCACCGCCACGGACAGGACCACGGACAGGACGCCCGCCGGGATTCCGTAGGTGTACGCCATCTGCAGCCACAGGTTCTGGGCATGCCTGGACATATAGGCCTCCTCCCCGATCAGGTAGTAGCCCTGATCCAGCCCGTGTCCGAACCAGTTCAGATTGTCCCAGTATGTCTTATAAATTGTAAGCCTGGTGCGCAGCGCCACGTCCTCCGTCCACGTCGTCTCCACCAGGTCCACCTGCTCCAGATTCTCCATGTCCACGGCGGCGTGGGCCCGCAACACCAGGGGATCGCCCCGCTGCACGAGATTCAGGGTGTGGAGGATCCTGCCCAGCAGGGCCTCCATGAATTCGTCCAGCTCCACATACTTTTCCGAGAACGGCGAATCGAAGGAATGCACCCTTGCCACCGAATATTCCCCCTCATACCAGACCGGATGGTGCAGGATTGTAGGGAACCACCGTATGGTGCCGTATACGGGGAGGAACGTCATCGCCGCAGCCAGCAGCAGACCCGCCCCCCTGCACAGGATCCGCGGCCAGCACATCCGCCAGATCCCCCGCATCACCACAGTTCCATACAGCACCGTCACCACGAAGGAAGCCACCCATGCCGTCCTGCCCATGGTGAACAGCTGGAAGGAAAGCATCCCTCCTGCTCCCGTCAGGAACAGCAGCTTCCATCCCCGGTCGCCCTTCCTCATCTCCAGCGTGTGCAGCCGGAACAGGCACATCAGGTAGACGATCAGGTAATAGAGCGCCATCATATTGGAATTGCTGAAGGCCCCCTTATAACGAAGCTCATCATAGGGCCTGAAGCCGTAGGCGTAGATCTGTATGGCAAAAAAGGACAGAATCGTGCCGTCTATCATGCCTTCCCAGAGCATCTCCCAGTCCTTCCCGGAGAACTCCGTGAGATAGAAGCAGCCGAACATCAGCAGGAACCACAGGGGCCACCACCTTTCGCTGACGGAAGCGATCATCAGCACGGAAAGGGCGATCCACAGCCAGCCGGCAATCCCCGGCCGGAAGGGTATCCTGTCCGCGGAACCCTTCTCCACGATGACCCTGCGGAAGAAATACCTGACCGCGATTCCGATCCAGCACACGTTCAGCACGGCTGTCTGGGCCTCTCCCCAGAGGATCTCCCCCTGGTGGGCCGTCCAGTAGAAATGCACTGCCACCATAGCCGCGGCGCACAGCAGGATGTAGATTCTGTTGAAGCGGTCTGCCAGCTCCCTGAGGGGCAGAGCGCTGAAGATCAGCACCATCATCACAGGCCCCGTGCAGTTGGCCGCCGCCTTCCAGATATTTCCCGCCTGGGTGGCCCTCAGGAACTCGATCAGGTTCAGTGCCATGAAGCATATCAGGTACAGTACTCTCTTTGTGAACACTCTCTGCGCAAACTGTGTCATCCGGCTCTCCCACACGGCGGTCTCATCCCTTTTTTACGCTGAACCCAAATGTCCCCAGCGCTTCTCCACATGCATAATAGACCCCATGGGAATAGACCACCGGGTCAGCCTGTTCCAGGTGGAATTTATTCCTTTCGTCCATATATCGCCTGTCCGCGTGGACCGCCACCACATCGGCCAGGAACATATGGTGGGAGCCAAGGGGCGTCACCGTCCGCACCCTGCACTCTATATTGACGGGGCTCTCCCCGATCAGAGGCGCCCTCACTTCCCGGGCTGGCAGCGCCGTCAGTCCCAGCTCCCTGAATTTGTCCACGTCCCTGCCGCTCTTCACGCCGCAGTAGTCCGTGGCGTACACCAGCTCCCTGGTGGTCAGGTTGATGACGAATTCCCCTGTCTCCTGCAGGATCCGAAAGGAATGCCGCTCCGGGCGGACGGATATGCTGACCATGGGCGGATTGGTACAGACCGTTCCCGCCCAGGCGATCGTGATGATATTGTGCCTTCCGCCCGAATCGGTCACGCTCACCATGACTGCCGGCAAAGGATACAGCATGTTTCCGGGCTTCCAAATCTCTTTCTCCATATGCCTCCGCTTTCCCCCTGGCCCGTCCGCCTCAGAACAGCTTGATGTTCATCCCATCCAGTATCTGGAGCACCAGGCCCGCAAGGGAAATCACCATGGCCGCCACGGAGACGCCCAGCACGGCGCCCAGCTTCCCCCTGACGCCCGCCACGTCCGCCTTTGCCTGGGCCAGCGCCTCTCCCTGCCTGCCGCTCTCCTCCACCATCACGGCCTGCACGTTGCGGTATACCTTCACGCACTCCTTGTGCACGTTCTCCTCCACCGTGTCCAGCCGCTCCGTCAGGCCGCCGCTGGCCTGGGCCTCCAGCTGGCCGCACAACTGGTCTATCTTCTCCCCAACGGAAGCGTTCAGGGCCTCCGTGGCCGCGGCCTGGGCCTCCAGCTTCTCTTCCAGGATCCCTGCAAGGGCCTCCGTCCGGTCCCGCAGGGCTTCCAGCCGGCACTCCGTAGTCTCGGACAAAGCCTCCAGCTTCTCTCCCGTGTCCCCGGCCAGGGCGTCCACCTTCCCCGCCATGGCCTTCTCCGTGCCCTCCAGCCGCTCCTGCTGCTGCGCTATCTGTCTCCCCAGCCCTTCCACGCTCTGCCGCAGGGCCTCTGCCTTATCCGCGCTCTCCTCCAGGGCCCGGGCCGTCCCGCTCTCCTCCGCCCTCATGCCGGACAGCCTTGCGGCTCCGTCGTCTATCAGCTTCTGCAGCTTCACCAGGCACTCGTTGTATTCGGCTATCTGGTTCTTCAGCCTGTTGAGCTCCTCCACGTCCGCCGCGGTATTGGCCTTGATGATATCCTGCGCTGTCAGCTTCTGTGCCAGCTTGTCCATAAACATATCCATCTGTCTTCCTCCTGACCTGTCCACAGCGGACAGTTGTACCTTCCGAAAATCCTATCTTCCCCGTTCCCTGGTGATCGCCAGTATCTCCTCGTTCAGCTTCAGCATCCGGATGTCCAGATCCGACACCATCCTGGCGCACTCCACCAGCTCGTTCTTGATGTTCTCCGGCACGTCCCCCTCGAACTTATAATGAATCTTGTGCTCCAGGCTGGCCCAGAAATCCATGGCTACCGTCCGAATCTGGATTTCCACCTTCGTATCCACTGTCCGGTCCGACAGATATACCGGCACCGTCACAATCATATGATAGCTTTTGTACCCGCTGGCTTTCGGGAAAGTGATGTAATCCTTTACCCCTATGACCTTGATGTCCCGCTGCTCGCTGATCATGTCCACGATGCGGTAGATGTCGGAGGTAAAGGAACAGATGATGCGGATGCCCGCTATGTCGTTCACATATTTCACCATGTTGTCGATGGTGGATTCATGCCCATCGCGCTTCAGCTTTTTCACGATGCTCTCCGGAGTCTTGATGCGGGCCTTGATATGTTCGATGGGATTGTAGCGATGGACATGCTGGAACTCATCGTTGAGTATTTCCATCTTGGTCTCCATCATCTTCAGCGCGGCATTGTAAATCAGAGTCACTTCTTTCCAGCTGTCAACTCCGTCTCCATTGTCTTCCTTCAATTCCATGTCCACTCCTTTTTCCGGGTCTGTTTCTTCCGTCACATGTCTCGCATACCAGGTCTGCAGCCTCCCATGTCGTTCGCCACTGTCCGGCCGTTTCCTGCCACAATTAAGGATAGTATACCCTGAGCACAGGTCGCTCATGGTAAGATGGCCATTCGGCCGTTTCCTGCCACAATTAAAGATAGTATACCATGAGCACAGGTCGCTCATGGTAAGATGGCCATTCGGCCGTTTCCTGCCGCAATTAAGGATAGTATACCATAGATTCCAATACAAATATATATGATTCACAAAAAATTTATCCTTTTTTCAAAAACTGTCCATCCGGCCGACAAATGCCGTACCTTTCATATATATGGCCATTCCCTCAAAAATATGCCGCGAAATATATGGTTGCTTTTAAACCGGAAATCAATTACCATAATTACCATAGAGGCATCCCGCGGCAGGACTGCCGGACAGGGAGATCCTACATATGGAAAGGGGAATAAGATGTTTCGTTTATGGGCAAGGACTTTCAAGGACAACCACATGCTGCAGGATACCTGCATCGCGGACGGCAGCGCGGATACCCGCACCCACAAGGTCTTCCGGGCGCTGGACGAGGTGTGCTATCAGTTCGACCTCTCCAGGCCGATCTGGCTGGACAAGACCATAGCGGATTTCAAGCGCCTGGGCAAGGCCAGGTTCACCCAGGACAATTTCGTGGACGGCGTGGATTTCGATTATCTGGAAATCCAGGTGATCGAGGAAGATTGAGGTTGACATTTCTCCCTGACTGAGTATAATATGATATATCAAGATATGGTTTTGAAAACTATGTTATAGATTTCCAATAATCTTATCATAGTTTTTGCATCTATGGCAGATAATATTTATATCCGTAAAAACGAAGTCAGGAGGTATCCATATGCAGATCACAATCAGAGAACCCGGAAGCGCGATCACCCATTTCATCGGCATGATGCTGGCGGTATTCGCCGCGGTGCCGCTGCTGGTCAAGGCGGGCGTGTCCTCAGGAGGGGAGCATTTCATCGCCATGGCCATCTTCATGGCCAGCATGATACTGCTCTACGGCGCCAGCGCCACTTACCACTCGGTGAATCTGACCGGGCGGTATCTGCGCATCTTCCGCAAGCTGGACCATATGATGATCTTCGTGCTGATTGCCGGATCCTATACGCCAGTCTGCCTGATCGTGCTGGGCGGGGAGCTGGGATATACCTTGTTGGCTCTGGTCTGGGGCATCGCCCTGGCGGGGATGCTGGTCAAGGCCTTCTGGATCACCTGTCCCAAATGGTTCTCCTCGGCAATCTACATCGCCATGGGCTGGGTCTGCGTGCTGGTGTTCGGCAGGCTCTTCGACACCCTGTCCACGGCGGCCTTCCTGTGGCTGCTGGCAGGTGGCATCATCTATACCGTGGGCGGGGTCATCTACGCCCTGAAGCTCCCCCTGTTCAATTCCAGGCACAGGGAGTTCGGCTCCCATGAGGTGTTCCATCTGTTCGTGATGGCGGGGAGCCTGTGCCATTTCATCTTCATGTACTTTTATGTGGCCTGAAAAAGCCTGGGAAATCACCGACAGCCCTTTACAACTTGGAAACATTGCCGTGATATACTATTGCAAAAGATTCCTGTTGTAAGGGGGGACGAAATTGGCTGACATACTGATCGTAGAGGATGAATTTTCCATCAATGAACTGATACGGAGGAACCTGTGCCTGACGGGGCATCGCTGCACCCAGGCTTTCGACGGGCCGGCCGCGGTCAGCCTGCTGGAAAGCGGGTCATTCGACCTGATCGTGCTGGACATCATGCTGCCCGGGCTGGACGGCTATCAGGTGTTCGAAAGGGCCGGGGGGACGCCGGCCATCTTTCTGACGGCCAGGAGCGAGCTGGCCGACAAGCTGAAAGGCCTGGCCATGGGGGCGGACGATTATCTGACCAAGCCCTTTCAGATGCTGGAGCTGGCGGCCAGGGTGGAGACCGTGCTGCGGCGGACGAAGAAGGAGGAGACGGACTTTACGTTGGGCTCCTTGAGATGCGATTTCCACAGGCATCAGGTTTTCCTGGAAGGAACGGTCATCGAATGCACGCCCAAGGAATACGAGCTGCTGAGGGTGCTGATCCGAAACCGGAACATCGCCCTGTCCAGGGAGAAGCTTCTGGACATGGTGTGGGGATATGATTTCGAGGGAGGCACCCGCACCGTGGACGTCCACATACAGAGGCTGCGCCACAAGCTGCACCTGGAAGATTACATCAAGACCGTGTACAAGCTGGGATACCGGCTGGAGGTTCCGGAATGAAAAAACGGACTTTCTTCGCGGTGCTGATCCTATTTCTGATATTTCTCAACTCCATGATCCTAATCGCCTCGCTTGTCATCCTGAACAGCAAGCTTTCCGCTGTCCGGGAGAGATGCCTGGCAGAGCATTATGTGATCGCGTCGTCCCTGATTGGGGACATGCAGGCCCTGGAACAGCGGGGAATCCCCGCGGCGGAAAGCATGGACAGGCTGATGCGCACTTACACCCACTACCTCCAGGGAAGGGAGGACGGGCTGGCTGTGGCCTTCTCCGGAGAATGGATCTACAGAAGCGCCCTGCCCCGGGAAGTTCCGAACCCTCCGCCGGACACAGGCCATGGGCAGGAGCGGCTGGTCTGCCTGGAGGACGGGACTCCCCCCGTGCTGTTGGTCTATGGCAGCTTTCCGGCCCCGTGGCAGGACTATGGGCTCCTGTACATGGGGAACCTGGATGAGGCCGTCTCTACCTGGCGCCATACGAAGAACATCCTCTTTCTGGCAGGGGCCCTGGTAATGCCCGTCATGGCGTTCTTCCTTTTTCAGTTCCTGAACCTCCTCTTCCGCCCTCTGGCCCAGATTTCAAGCGCTTCCGCCAGGATAGCGGAGGGAAATTACAAGAGCAGGCTTCCGGTCCAGGGAAAGGACGAGGTGGCCAGCGTGGCCCACAATTTCAATCTCATGGCCCAGCAGGTGGAGGCCCAGATCCTGCAGCTCCAGGACATTGCCCGACAGAAACAGCAGTTCATCGACAATTTCTCCCATGAGCTGCGGATTCCCCTGACGGCAATCTACGGATATGCGGAATACCTCCAAAAAGCTTCCGTTCCGGAAGAAGACCGCTACGAATGCACCCAGTTCATCATGTCGGAGTGCAGCCGCCTCCAGAGCATGGCCTATCAGCTCCTGGACATGGCCCTGCTGCGGAACAGCGCGCCGGAGGAGGAAGACTGCGATGTAGCCGAACTGTTCGCAGGATCCGAAAAGGTCATGCACGTCAGGGCGGCGGAGAAAGGGATAAGGCTGTCCTATGCCATGCCCCGGTCCCTCCTGCTGAGAGGGAACATGGACCAGCTGTCGATCCTGCTCAATAACCTGATAGACAATGCCCTGAAGGCCAGCCCGCCGGAAAGCGAAGTGCGCGTCAGGGCCCGTCCGGAAGGGGCCGATATCATAATAGAAGTGGAAGACCATGGCATCGGCATGGAGCCGGAGCAGTTGTCCCACATAAAAGAAGCCTTCTACCGTGTGGACAAAGGCCGCAGCCGGGCCCTGGGCGGCACGGGGCTGGGGCTTTCTATCTGCGAGGGAATCGCGCAGCTCCATCAGGCAGAGCTGACCTTCTCCTCCCGGAAGGGTGAGGGCACCACGGCAAGGCTCCGTTTTTTCAGAGGATGACAGGGAAACTTTTACAACTCCATAAAAACTTCGTGATTGTTTTGATATAGCGGGGTCTTATAGTATATCTATCAAAACAAGAAAGGAGCATCACTATGAGACAAAAAAACTTCCTGAAACTCACTGCAGCAACATTCGCCATCATCGGCGCAGGCGCATTCCTCTTCAGCGCAGCGGCCGAGACGGCCATGGCGGCCAGCGCCGGGACGGTGGAGACAGTCCCCACCAGCTACCAGGTGTCCGCCAGCCAGGTGTCCGCGGCCGGGCAGCCGGAGGCTGAAGCCAAAAAGGAGAACCGGAAGGAAGCGGATTACCATGTGAGCATGGACCGCCTCAATACCGGGACGCCCACGGAGCTGGACCTGACCATGGAAGAAGCCGCCCAAAAGGGCGCACAGTATCTGGAGAGCCTGTACGGGCTGGATCTGGAGGGCGCCTATGTCTACATGATGTACAGTCCGGGCACAGTGACCTTTCCCCGGGCTTTCTGGGCCGCGGACGTGCTTTTTGAAGAGGCCCAGACCCCTGAGAGCACAAGGTGGAACTACTTGATAGACGCAGTGACCGGAGAGCTTTTCAGCATCGACCACAGCAGGCATCTGGACGCCTCCCCCTCCCTTGAGCCGGACAGCGCCCTGGAGAAGGACTATAGCGCATATGCCGCCCTTGCCGAAGAGAAGGTCCGGACAAGCGGGCTCATGGACGGCGGCATAGACCGGGTGGAATACAACTGCCAGGGATACTCCGGAAACGATCCTGTCATCTCCCTGGATGTCATCGGGGAGAAAGGCGAAGTCCTCTGCATCGGCTTTTCCCGTTATGACCAGTCCTTCCTGGGGCTCATCACGGACACCTCGCGGAAGATCCGGGAGGCGGTTCCGAAGGATGTGACAGGCGAGGGCATAACCGAAATAACCGAAGAATATTCCTCTTCCTCTTTCTGAGGACATGCCGGAGCATCTGCAGGCGCGCCGGACTGGCGAATCAATTGCTCCGGAGCATCCACAGACGCGTGACTGCATCAATGTAGTAGCTCTGAGCATAGGCCCTGTGGGGTCTTGTGAGATTCCTGTGGAAGGCCATGCAGGAGGCAGCGCGCAAACGCCAGGGGAGGCACCGGTTTTACGCCGGTGCCTCCCCTGTTTTCTGTTTTTCATTCCATTATTACCTTAAAGCAATAGGGAATCAGCCCTCGTATCCGTTGGGATTGTTCTTCTGCCATCTCCAGGAATCCTCGCACATCTCCTTGATGCCCCTCTCGGCAGTCCAGCCAAGCTCTTCCCTGGCAAGCTTCGCGTCCGCATAGCAGGCTGCGATGTCCCCGGCCCGCCTGGGCTTGATCGCATAGGGCACCTTCACCCCTGTGGCGGCCTCGAAGTTCTTCACCAGATCCAGCACGCTGTAGCCGGTGCCTGTGCCCAGGTTGTAGATCTTCAGTCCGGCCTTCTCCTCAATCTTCTTCAGAGCCTTCACATGGCCTATGGCCAGGTCTACCACATGGATGTAGTCGCGCACGCCCGTGCCGTCGGGGGTGTCGTAATCGTCCCCGAAGACCCCCAGTTGGGGAAGCTTTCCCACTGCCACCTGGGTGATATAGGGCATCAGGTTGTTGGGGATGCCATTGGGGTTCTCGCCCATGGTGCCGCTCTTGTGGGCCCCGATGGGATTGAAGTAGCGCAGCAGGATCACGTTCCACTCGTTGTCCGCTTTCTGGATGTCTGAGAGGATCTGCTCCAGCATGGACTTGGTCCAGCCGTAGGGGTTGGTGCACTCTCCCTTGGGGCAGGCCTCCGTGATGGGGATCTCCGCGGGGTTGCCGTACACGGTGGCGCTGGAGGAGAAGATGATGTTCTTCACATTGTGCTTCCTCATGACGTCCACCAGCGTCAGTGTGCCCGCGATGTTGTTCTCGTAGTATTCCCAGGGCTTCTGCACGGATTCGCCCACTGCCTTCAGGCCCGCGAAGTGGATGACCGCGCCGATATCCTCCTTGGAGAAGATCTCCTCCAGGGCCTCCCTGTCAAGGATGTCCGCTTTGTAGAAGGGGACTTTCTTCCCGGTGATCGCCTCCACCCTTTCCATGGATTTCTCACTGGAATTGCTCAGATTGTCCAGTACCACCACTTCGTAATCTGCCTGCTGCAGCTCTACCACTGTGTGGCTGCCGATGAACCCGGCGCCGCCTGTCACCAAAATCTTCATAGCATCCTCTTTTCCGCACGGGCCCCGCAGGCTGTCCCCCGGCTTGCCGCGCTTATTGTGATTTGTTTTCTTTACATTTCCAGATTACCCTAAAAAGCCGTTTTTCTCAATATTCATATGTTTAGAGAATCTGTCGAAATGTTATATGATACCCTCTCCCGCCGCCCGGGCGCCTCAGGTATGCTACAGGGTCACGCCGTTTTGCCGCAGCAGCTCCCTGGCGCTCTCCACGGAGTCGATGCCGGTCTTGTTCTTGATGGGGGCGAACTCCTTCTCCCGCACCACCTCGAAGGGCAGGCAGCTCCCCGTCTGGTGGATCATGTCCAGGATCAGGTTCTCGAATTTATAGCCGTTGGGGGCCTGGGGCTTCACCAGCTCACCGACCTCGTTCAGATAGGGAATCTTCTTCTCCACCACATGCAGGGGCAGGCTCTGGGACACGATTCGCTCCAGCTCCTCCACATTGAACAGGTAGTTCAGGATGACGCCGAAGTGGTAGGCGGGCTTGCCCTGGGCGTCTTTGGCGTCCATCAGCTCCTGGGTCATGTCATAGTATTCCACGATGGAGGGCCTGCCGTCCTCCAAGCAGATGGCCCCCACCTTCTCGTCCGGCGTGACCTTGCCCACCACCTTGGCCCCTGCCACGCATTCCCTCTGGATCGTAGCGCCCACGAAGCAGGGATCGCAGATCCTCTGGAGCACATTGTCCACCGCGAAGGCATTGAGCCACTCTATGCCCTCCCTGTGAATCAGATCCACCAGCCCCGCGTCCTCCATGGAGACGAACCAGCCGCCGTTGCCGTTGGGGGAGCTGGCCATCTTGCCCTTCTCCTCCATATATACCTTTCCGTCATAGTCCACCGCCAGGGCCATCTTCTGCTGGAAGAAATGCACGTATTCCGCGCTGTAGCCGAAAAATTCGTGCTCCGTCAGGAACTTCACGGTGGCCTCATGGTTCTTGTCGCTGGTCATCACGAAGAGATGGATCCATGTGTCCGCCTGGCGCACCACCTCCATCAGGTTGTTCACCAGGCATTGGAATATATAGAGTTCCCTGGTGATGCCGATGTTATACACGCCCTTGGGGTCGTCCGAGCCAAGCCTGGTGCCCATGCCCCCTGCCAGCAGCACCGCGGCCACCTTGCCCGCCCGGATGGCTTCGATTCCGGTGGCGGTGAAGGATTCCCGGTTGGCCTCGATCTCCGGAAGCTCCATGGCCGCAAGGGGAGTGATGACGCCCCGCTCCAGCAGCTCCTCCTGATGCTTGCAGGAGTCCAGGATGTCCATGTCGGAGCCCCCTATCTGCTCCAGCAGCGCCGCCTGTCCCTCCGCGGACAGCTCGTCGTAGTATTTCAGGACATGCTCCTGACCGTACTTTTTCAGTTTCTCCTTTGCCTGTGCCAATGTGATGCTCATTTTTCCTCTTCCTTTCTTTTTATGGCTGCCATACGGCATCTCCATGTCTCGAATAAAGATATTGTACCATATATCCCCGTTTTTCCATAGACATCATGGCCATAATTTTCGAGAAATTTCCAAACAGGCAGAAAGGGAGCCTATCTTCAGGCATCAGAGAAACAGCGTCCGTACCCTGTCCGGACGCTGCACCTGCACGGCTTATCGGGCGGATTCCTGCGCACGTCCGTCCGCAAAAACTTCTTTCCCGAAAGCGAGCCTGAAATCCAGAATCGGACACTCCGGCAGCGGATTTCCGTTATAGTCCCTGCCGTTGGGATCCAGATTCTTCACAAAATTCGTCCAGTAGGAGGTCACCTGCCGGGCCAGGTCATAATGCTTTCCCTCAAAAGGCCTCCAACTGTTGCCCAGGGAGTCGAACATAAACCACTGCTCGGAGCCATGGAAAGAACACGCATCGTCCCCCGGTATGTCATGGTCGAAAATGCCGTAATAGACGCGCTGCCCTGCCCCGGAGCGCAGTTCGCAGAAACCCCGGCTGCCGCTCAGGAAAGAATTGAAGGCATCCCCAGTGACGTTTTGTAAAGGACTTTTTAATCAATTTCACAGAAAATTTACATTTCAGGGCAAAAAAATAGAGCCAGGAACCTGTTTTTTAGATTCCTGGCTCATTAGTGCCATTTACATATTCTGGTCTGTTTTCAATTTTCTCACTTCATCAACTGAAAGGCCAACAAATTCCGCAATCTTTTCAAGCGTTATTGTTCCATCTTCCAGCATTTTCTTTGCAACATTTATCATTCCTTCTTTCAATGTCTGATTCCTCATATCTTCCATAGCACGGCACATAATCTCGATTCCCTCCTTGCTCTCTTTGAAAAATCTCACCCTGTCCGCCAGTGTCCCATAGTACATATCCGCTGCGTCTGTGCAGGAGAAGTCATGCATTAACTTCCCGATTGGCGTATCTCCACGGTAAGCGCCATTTACAT
>OFGG01000295.1_pt1 | contig 44081 bp, 65 predicted proteins | sample 1521701 | NCBI WGS metagenome assembly OFGG01 (sample SAMEA3504081, study PRJEB24116) | mouse gut metagenome | biome: mouse gut; feature: mouse-associated habitat; material: faeces | place: Denmark | collected 2011
TATTGAACCCGTAATTCTTGTCATTGCCCGCCACATCGCACTTGAACGGTTTCCCGTTCGTGTGAGTAAACAGGAAAAATAAAACGGCATTTCCAGCATTTATATTTTATTAAATTTCTTCTCCTGTGGTTTTATCAATAAAGCTGATCTTTAATTCACATCCCAGGGCTTCCGCGATCGCGCGAAGTTCGGATTCCCTGAAATCTCCCTTTTTCAGTTTGTTAGAAAAATTCTGGCGCGTTTGGCCTGTGGCTTCCGCGACGGAATACATTGTCTGGCCGGATCTGGTAACGGCGATTCTGATTTTTTCTGCTGTATTCAAATTTGACATTATAAAGCACCCTCTTTCTTTTTTATGTATTTATTTTAAAATATACATTCTATAATGTCAATAGGAAAATATATATTTATTTTTTATCAATTTTCTTTACATTTTCTATTGACAAAATACATTTTATAATGTATAATGTAAACATAAGATGAAGCAAGGAAAGAGAGGATATAAAAAATGAGAAAATATAACAAAGAACAAAAAGAGTACATGAACGCAAAAGCTATTCTTTCAGCATTAGAGGATCAGGAAAGTAAAATGGAAGCCGATTTCGTAAAGTCTTTAGGCGTGGTAAATCCGGACGGCTCCATTCCTACTAAAACATGGGCGATCGACGACGACGAAATAGCGGATAAGGCAATAACGGATTTCGGGAAAATCGAAGAGGAATCCGGATTGTGGGCCGAAATCCTGAAGGCAAGGGAAAATTTCAAGGCGGCGGAAGAAGCACTTGTTCAGTACGCGCTTTCAATCATTCCATTCAGGAAAGAACGGGAAATTTTAACACGGGCCGCAAAAAACAGTATAAAGCACCGGGAAGAAATCATTGCAAGCGTTTTAAGGCTGGATGTTTCAACTGTAAAATAAAATACTATACCGGCGGCCAGGCGCCGCCGGGACGGGGATCAGAAAAAAGAGAGGTAATAAAAATGAATGGAAATTATCTGGAATATCTCAACGAAGAATATAGCAAGGCCGAATCTGAATTTAACAACGCGAAGAATGAAGCAATCCGGGAAATTGAAAACATGACGCCATTTATAGCTGCGGACTATGGCGCCGGGTATGCTTCCCGCATTGAGAAAATAACAAGGGCTGCGGCCAGTATGAGGGCGATAGCAGAAGCCAGAAGTGCATATGAATACTTTTTGAAAAAATAAGGGCTGCGGCCCTTTTTTATTTTTGTCCGGGAATCCGAATAAATCAGAGTTTATCAGAGTTTATCAGAATAAATCAGAGTTTATCAGAATTTGAAAGAATCAAAATTCGTCCAATGCCTGGCGCGTCTGTGTATTTGCCCGTGTGGCGTCTTTATGGCCGTATGCGTGGGAATTTACCACCTGAACCGGAAAACGCCTTTACGGGCCGCCTGGCGCGTTCCTGGATATGATTTCAGAAACGGCGCCAGACCGGAAACGTCAAAACGGTATGAATAAGCTGTCTATTTGCCCCGTATGGCGTCTTTGCGGCCGTATGTGGGGGAATTTACCGCCTGAACCGGAAAACGCCTTTACGGGCTTTCTGGCGCGTTGTGCGCGGCAATTTCGCCGCCCCCTTTAAAACCCCCTCTTGCGGCCCATTGTATCACATATTATTTAAACTGTCAAATGTATTTTGTAAAACAATTTGATACTTTTTACAAAAGTTTGTTTACGCATTTCTGCACCGCGGCATAATCATAGCCAGCGGCCGCCAGGCGCTTCTTGCGATCGCCGCCGCTGCCCCATTTTCCATTTATCACTTCACGCGCGATTGTATCAACGCTTTTTCCGGATGTTCCGCCGGACCCGGGCGCGGCTCCGGAAATACCGGCCGCGGAAAGTGTCTGTCCCGCCTTTGAACCATTGTCCAGGCCGCAAACCGTGTGTGAACTTGCTTTGACATAGATCGCGCCGCGGACACAATACGCGGGATCTCTCAAATACGCGGCGGATGTAATGATCTTATATCCCAGGGCCTTTAAAGCGGATTTCATTGTGCTTGTCGTCCATCCGTTACTTCCGTATGTAGCGCCGGAACCAGAAGCCACCGCTGCCACGTTCTGAAGGCTGCTGCAATCGCAATTACATTTCCCGACTTTTGAAAGATCATAGTTTACTTTTTTAGCCAGCGCGTTTAAAGTGTTCCGGTTGTCGGATCCAAACTGGCTATAACCGATATTGTCATTTCTACAAGCTGCTTCAACCGCGGCGGCGTGTTTCTCCCGAACATTCGCGTCCGGATGAATTGCCATATAGTCCGCTGAAATTGAGTACCATTCCCGAATACAGACTTCTTTCCCCGTCTGATCTCCGGATTTCCCGTTTACGGTTCCGCTTTCTGAAATGCTGGCGTGTCCGATCCTGATAGACATATTATTTCCCCCTTTGCTGCCGGTTTTGGAAAACCGGTTGTAAAATTTCTGGCCGTTTTCGGCCCGCTTATTTTTGACGGATTCAGACTGATCCGACGGGCTTTCAAACTTTTTCAAAACAATATCAGACGCCGCCTTTATGCTGGCGGCGTCCTTTATGGCGTTGAATACAGTTTTATAGCTTGTTTTCAGTTCGATCATGAGATATTCAAGCTGCGTTTCCAGATCCCCGATCGACGTACCTTTCGATTTTGCCAGATCGTAAAGGCCAGCTTTGCGCCCGGCGGAAGTAAGCTGAACCAAACCATATCCATACTGTTTTCCGGGAAGCGGATGTAAAAATTCTTCCCGGCTGATTTTCCCGCTGTCAACCGCGGCCGTGTATGTTTCATCTGTGTAATATGGTTTACCGGCTTCTTTCAGCCGCTTTTCACATAAATTTTCAAGGTTTTTCGGATTCATGCCGCTTTCTGCCTGGATGTTTCCCATCAGGGCCGCAGTTCCGAATTCGTTTATGTTTGCGTCAGTCAGAAAATTCCAGACTTTTTCCGCAATGTCTTTTCCTCTCAATGCCACGGAATCACCCCTTTTTAAACTGTGAAATTGCCTGGATCACCTTGTCATAGCCGACCATGGCGGCCAGCCAAGACAAAAGCATTAAGGCGATCAGGTACACGGCCAATTTTGCATTGAAGGCCGCTTCTGTCAGTATCACATATCCAAGCGATACTAAAACCGATAACCCGACCGCCACATAACCGGACAGCGCGTTAGAATAATATTTCTTTCCGCGCTCCTGAAGCCACCCTTTGATCGCTTCCGTAAAAAGCCCGGTCAGCGTCGAAACAATCAGTAACCCCATCAAAAAAATTTCAAATGTCATTTCCGTTTTCCTCTCTTTCTTTTTCGCTTTGCGTCCTGTCCTCTATTTGCCATTTCCGATCTGTCAGTTTGTCCTTCGTGGTTTTGATCCATCCCATAACGCCACATTCGCCGCCTAACGCGGCAAAAACGCACGTACACAATGTATCGGGAATGGCGCCTGTCTGTTCAAACACAAGGATCATTTTCAGAGTAAAGGCAACCAAAAGAACGGCCATAACGACAAGAATAATATCCATTGTCTTTAATTTCTTTCTGGTGGCGCTCTTTCGTTTGCGTCTTTTCCTGTATACATTTCCCATAGCGGCCCCTTCCTTAGATCCCGGCGCCCATGCGGAATACAACAACCAGGACGCCAATAACGGCCGTAATGATTGCTGCCGCAACTGTCCGGGCCAACCATTTGTTAGAATCTTCCAGTTTGATAATCCGATCGCCCTGATTCTTGACTTCATCATTCAGGCGGATAATATCGTTTTCGTTGTCATACGTTTTTTTCTTTGCAGCGTCGAAACTATCCAGCTTTGCTTCAATCTTTGTCAGGCGATCCAGCACTTCCCGTTCAAAAGTTGTTTCGGACATAGAAAAACCCCCTTTCCTGATTATTAGACAAAAATAACCCGGTTTCCCAGGTTACGAATTGTTATCATCATGAAACACGTGGAAAGAAAATTCATCAATAATCTTTCTTAACAGATTTCCGGCCGTGAAATGTTCCATCAGTCCGAAATAGCTTTGCATGGTATTGTTTAATTTTTCAAAAGCAATCATCCCGGATTCGAATATTTTTTTAATAAATTTAATCCGCCGGAACATTCTCTTTCTTGTGCTTTTCCTCATGCGGATTTTCTTTGGTGTAATTTGCGCCCCAGCAAACGAAACCGGAAGCCATGCCGGGCGAATACACGTCTTTTTGTTTAATTCAAGGTGTAATTCTTCATCCAGGAACCGGGAAATTTCATCCAGGATCCCTTCTAATTCTCTTTTATCCGGCCATAGGATAATAATATCATCCACAAGACGGATGTACTTTTTGATATGCAGCTTGTGTTTGCAAAACTGATCCAATTCATTCAAGTAAATATTAGCGAACATTTGACTTGTCAGATTCCCAATCGGCATACCGCGGCTGTATAGCCATTCTTCTTGATCGCATAATTCCGGCTGTACGCCAGACGGAAGGCCAAACGGCGTATCCTCACAATTTATCAGGTTATACAGATCCCGAAGGATCAGTTTGTCCTTTATGTGCTTTGAAAGAATTTTCATCAGGATTTCATGATCCACGCGGTAAAAATATTTTGCAATATCCAGTTTGAGAACATACCACGTTTTGGAACTCCTGTGCGCTTGACGAAGCCATTTTTGCAGTTGTTCCCTGGCTGCCGTGGTTCCTTTGCCCTTCCTACATCCGTAACTATGCTCTATATACTGTTTATCAAAAAGCGGATTTAATTTCTGATAATATGCCCATTGCACAACGCGATCCCGGTACTGCAGCGCCATAATGATACGCGGTTTCGGTTCGTAAATCTTTTTACGGCGATACGGGTCGACGCGATACGCGGATTCCAGCGGATTTCCAGGAATACCATCTTTCGGGAAATAGGACAATTCAAAATGCAGCTTGTCTATTTCTTCTTCCCTGTGTGCGGCAAATACCAGATTTTCTTCGCGGTAACGTTTCCCGGTTGAAGCGTTTTTAGCCGCTGTCAATAGGTTTGACGGATCAATAATTTCTCCGTGCGTGATCTTAAAGGTTTTCAATGTTTCACCCTTTCAAAAAGATTTTCCCACCATAGCGCAAATGTTACCATCTGGCGGGAATTACGCCCCTAGCTTTCGGCGTAAAGGCGTTGTGCTGATCGTTACACCCTTCAGGCCCTAGCATTTGGCCGGTAACGCGGGCCGCCTGTTCGGTACTAACTGCATTATCAGCAACTTTAATTTTTCCGGCGCATACATGCCACCGGAACGGGGATAGATCCCTTTCCTTTTCCTTGCACTGTGAAAATGTCCGTGAACATTTCCCTTCTGGCTCAAAAGGTAAGCGGAAAACAAGCCAATGTTCGCGTTCGCGTTCGTCCGGGGATTGTTGAAGTTCAACGCGGAAGGCCCGGAATTCGAAGTGTTGTTCCAGTTCGCACCCACGATCGGCAAGCGTTATATGACCTATTCCCACCGGCCAGGAATCCGGCCGGATTTTTTAGCTGGTTTCCGCTATGATTTTTCTTTTTGCGATTTTATCCAGCCGCCAAGAAGCCTTCCAATTTCGCACAAACGATCGGAAATCAGCAAATAACGCTTTTCATCAATAAATTTCAAGTCATATGAAAGATCATTGAATAGCCGTAACAATTCCAGCTGAACATCCGCGTCCTGAAGCGTCGTTTTCTTGTAATACTTTTTCTGTGCCGTAATAATGTATTTCAGGAATTCAAGAAGGATTTTCTTATAATCCGCGACAAATCCGGGCTTTTCACTTTTGGGATATTTCACCCATGACGTATACAGATATTGCATTAAATCTTTTGTTTTCTGCAAAATAATAAGCCCGTTTCGCTGATCTATCCCTTCATCCGTTTCAGGATTGCCACGCGGCCGGTTGTCATATCTTCTTTGATAACCCATTTAATTACCTTTCATTTCAAAAACAAGGGGCTATCGCAGCCCCAAACAGATTTACAGCAATCAGGATACAGATTGCAACTCCATAAAAGCGGAAAACAAGCCAATGCCCGCGCCCGCGCTCGTCCGGGGATAGTTGAAGGGCAACGCGGAAGGCCCGGAATTCGAAGTGTTGGCCCAGTACGCACCCACGAGGGGAAAGCGTTCGCCCTCGTTGTTAATCCAAAATGCCCCCTGGTGTGTTACGCCCGTTTTTGGCATAAGGTGTAATTCGTAAAGAATTTCCGGAATGGTTACGCCGGAATTCGCCGTAATGTTTCCGAAATTCGCCGTGTATGTTGAACCTTTTTCGCCCGTTGCGGTTGCGATCTTGAAATCCTTTGTATATTTCAGCGTCCCGACGGTTCCAGGCTCAACCAGGGCGCCGGAAGGCATGATTGCTTTCCAGTGTGTACTTGTAGCGCCCGCGTTCGCCTGTTTCGCTGCTGCGTTCCCGAAGAAAATCTGAATTTCACCGTCTACAATCCGCGCCCCAGAAATCCATTTCCAGACGTTCCCAACCCAATCGGCGATCCCGTCGCGCGTTCCGTCGTGGAACCATGTAGCCGGGCCGGATCCTGTAGCCGTGCGCGTTGTTCTGCGTCCGCCGCTGCCGTCGCTTTCATCCGCCGTCTGTTCTCCGGATTCGTAAGAATAGCCGGAAACGTGGCTTTTCCCATAATTTGTATTTCCGCGCGGAATAAAGCCGGATCTATAAATCAGGTGATCTATAACCGCGCGTTCCGGCATACTCAACAAATGGAATCCGTTTCCTTTTGCATTACAAGCCTGAAGCGCCTGATCGTAGTTGACATTTACCGCCGGATCCATGCCGGGCCAGGAATAAGCGCGGCCGTCAATAATACAGTTAATAAACTTGCTGGCGAAAAACCGCTTGTATTCCACATCATCCACAATAAACGCGGAATGTGTCTTTTCAGATCCTCCGTCAAACAACTGCGCGTTCGTGCGCTTGCTGAACGGAATCATAAAAGACGGAAGGTTTGCGTCGTCCTGGATAACGGTACACCCGAATCCGGTCAGCCCTTCCGTTGCAAATTTTAAGCTGTCAAAATTATAGCTTTTCATTTTAGAATACACCTTCTTTCAATGCGTATAATGTCAGTGTCACGTTTTCCATAGAAAACGGAACCGGATCACGCTTTATGATCTTTTTGCTGTTACCCATGCCGCCGGATTCTCCGGTTTCGTCAGCGTCCGGGACATAATCCGGATTGTCAATTTCTGTTTCCGTATACTGGCGGGCCGGAATGTCAATTTGTGCCACATAGTAAAGCCCTTCTCCCGTCTGTAAACTTCCGAACGCGTCCGCGCAAATATCCCTGTGTTCCGGCCGGTCAGATTCGATTTTTTCAAGATTCAGCATGATCTGATCGCCGATATTCAGCCAGTTTCCCATAACCGTATACGGGATCTTCGGGCCTTCATTTGCCGAAATAATTTTCATGTTCTTATACCTACCTCTCTTTTAACTTCATTCATCCGCGCGTTGATTTCCTCCGCATACTCCCGATTTTCGCGTTCGGAATTACGCGGGGAACCGCCGCCGAAATGCCGCAACATTGCCGCTTCCTGTGCGCGGCGTTCATCTGATTTTATAATCACATTTGCCGCCATCAGTAAAGCCCCCCTGTTACATGTAATTTTAAAGTGACATTGCGGGCGCTGCCGGAATAATTTACTTTAAAGGCGTTTAGCGCCTTTCCGTAAACCTCCACGCACTCAACCGGCCCATCAGCTTCAATGATTTCCGCAGTTACGCCGTAATCGACATTATTAACCGTTTTCGGAAGCGTTACGGTCTTTTCCGCGTTCGTGGCCGGGAATTTCCGCGTATTGTTTAACTCAACGTTCAAAACCTGGCCCTGTATGTCGTCAACGGAATTCTGGATTAAACGAAGGTTCATTGCCATAAATGCCGCCATTAGCGCATTTTCCATAACGCCGAAATCCATATTTCCGAAATGTGTCGCGCTCTGCTGCGTTCCTCTTTCGATTATCTCCCCTGGCGCTGGCGTCCATTCCTGAATACCGTTCCCCAGGTTTGTAATAGAAACGCGCCGCGGAAACTCCACGACGCGATCTTTCCAAAATACCGGAATATACATCCTTTTTCGCTCCTTTCTAGCTTTTTCCCGACGCCTGAACAATTTTTAATGTGTAGCGGTAAAGGACGCCTTCTTCAAACTCCTGTTTATTCAGGCTTTCATCACCGCCAGCCCATATAAAACCGTTTCTGTGGTAGAACCGGATCCCCGTGATCTGATCCGCCGCGTCATGATCGAATAAAACAAAAATAGCAACGCGCCCATCCGGTAACGTTTCTACTTTGTAGATCGGAATTTTCGTCCACACATTATTTCCGGAACGATATTCCGCATGTGAAACACAACGCTTGATATATTCCTTTAGATCGTCAAGCGCGTCATTTGTCAATGGAATATAGCTTGCTTCCATGCTGTTTATCTCCTTTCTATTCATCCGCCGCGTATTTGTCCGCGTCAGTGCTATAATATAAGTCATGGCCCGCGCCATCAGCCGAAACGGAAACGCCGCTTTCTGTTTCGGCAAAACCGACCGCCGGATCCGGTATGGTTCCGCTTTCGGTTTCTCCGTCCGAAGGATAGTCAATTTGATTTCCCCCGGGATCTATTTCAAACGCTGCCTGAACTTCGGTAAATTGTGCGGCAATAGAAACATCCGGAAATACACCGGTTCCTTCGTATGCCGTGCGGCCAGTGTCAGCGCTTGCGTCAATATCAATTCCGCCTTCGCTCCCCTGGAATCCGCTTGAAATGTCCGGATATGTGCCGCTTTCTTCGTATGCGGTGCGGCCGGAATCGGCGGCGGGATCAATATTGATTTCCGATCCGTTCCCCTGGAATCCCGTTGAAATATCCGGCGTGGTTCCGCTTTCGGTTTCTCCGTCTGCGGAATAAATAATATTATTGTCCTGGCCTTCTGGCTGTATGTCAATCTGTGATTCCGTCTTTTCAAATGCAACGGAAATATCCGGCGTGGTTCCGCTTTCGGTTTCTCCATCCGTGGAATAAATAATATTATTGTCCTGGACTTCCGGCTGTATGTCAATCTGGTTTTCCATAACCGCGCCACCAACGGAAATATCCGGCGTGGTTCCTGATTCCGTGTAATCTGTTCGGCCGTCCATGCTATCGCCTTCCAGCGTAAGCGTAACTTCGGCCGGCTGAAATGCAACGGAAATATCCGGATATGTGCCACACTCGAAATCGCCGCAAAATGTATATATGAATTTTTCATATTCCGAACGTTGGTATATCGTTAATGAAATACCGTTCTGAAATACCAGATAATCAAATCTTGACCGCGCATTTTTTACCCTGTTCAGGTACAAAAGAAATTCTTTGATTGATGTTTGCGTGACCGTCGTTCCGACCACAACGCGGAAATGAAACGCGTCGCCAGCGTATGTATACCATTCTTCGACGTTTGTATTCTCGTTCCCAAAAACAATATCAATCATTTCTTCCATTGCCTGGCGCGTCCCTAATTTCATATACCAGTAAATAGAATTCTGGATCAGCTTTCTTTTTACATCCGGTGAAAGACTGGAATTGTAAAACAATACCCGACATTCCACCGCCAGGAAATCCAGCTTGTTTTCATCCACATTATCCAGATCGGCCCATATATAGACGCGCCGCAAGCGTTCAAGGAATAGCTTTTTTTGTCTGTCGTAAGCATACGCAAGGGCCATTCTTTCAGCGGTTTTCATTTCCGCCGGGAACGCCGTTTCTGTCCTGTAATCAGATAGTCTAATCATCTTCAACGCCCCCATATACAAATTCAACCGTTTTTTCCCGCGCTATGGATGTTTCCGGAATCGGCGTAAAGGCTGGCGATTCTATTGCAACCCTTTTTCCGCCCGCCGCCCTGACAAATTCGATCAACGCGTCCGGATTTATGTCACGTCCGATTTTCGTTTTCTGCCAGTTTAAATATGTATCTTTTGCCGCTTCTATACTCTCCTGAATGGAATTGATATTGCGGACGTCTGACCGGTTAATAAAATATTTTGCTTTCAGGTTGTATTCGACCACATCCGGCGCCGATACAATATCATTGTCAGTTAGAGGGATGATCGGATTGTCTTTCAGGTACTGCAGGCAGCCGTCGCAAAATGCTTTACTAGGAAGCCCGCCGCCTAAAAGCAAGATCCGAATGTCAACCACCGCTTCCACCGGCTCATAAATTTTTACATCCTCAATCGCCGCGGAATTATATTGTTTTACCCAATATTCGTATGCGTCAGAAGGCCCGGCCACGGAATAGGTTGACGGCGCAAGGAAAATTCTTTCGCGGAAACTTTCTTCGGATTCCTCGCCGGATCCCCCGTCTGTTTTTGTTATATTTGCGGCGCTTTGGACATATGGAACCGGATCAACGATAATTTCCAGCTGGCCCGGCTCATAATTGTTTCCAATCGTCCCGGCCGTTTCGCATGTGCAATCTATATCAACGTAAGAATTGCCAGCGGGAACTTCCGCGTAATCATCCGTCGCAAAATATACCCCATCACCGGCCGTTATCCGCGTCCCCTCCGGGATATAGACAACTTCTTTTCTGACCTCTGACAGAGTAAAACGGGCCGTACATACGGCCGGGCGCGGCTCCTGAATGAATGTCTTTTTTAACGCTCCAATGTGTTTCAGGAAATCCCCGCTTGAATATTTTAAAAGGTTCATTTTTGCCGCATAGTCCAGTTGATTATACATCTGGAAATATTGTCCGGCGTTAATTCTCAAATGAATATGTTCTTTGTCCCCCGGCCGCAAAACAACCTTCCGGCCGGTTTTTTCCTCATAGTATTTTTCATAGTCCGCGATCATCTGATTCAGGATCCCTTCGTATGTGATCCCCTCTATGAAAGAAATTTCAGGCAAATTATAAAGTTTTTGAATTTCATTCTCCATTATACGTTAGCACCACCTTTGGAATCATATTTCCGGCGCCGCCGGACATTTCAAATAGCACTTCTTCCACAACCGCGCGTGGCTCAAATTCGTCTATCAGTTCCATAGCGCTAATTGTATATTTTTGCTGTGCAATATAAGCCGGTTTTGAAATTATATCCGGATCCAGGCCGATCTCGCGATTCATAGGGATTGTTCCCTTTATCAGTGTTAAAAGAAACATGCACTTGTCAAGAATTTCATTCCGAAGTTCTTTTTCATAAGCACCATTTAGAACTATTTTCACTCCATCAATCACCAGCACGGAAACGCCCCCTTTCAATGGTATTCTGTGGCCGATACGGAAATTTCTACCGAAACAAGTTCGCCCCGGTTCCATACTTCCCGGTAATCTTCGTCTATGCTGTCAATCGTCCATTTTCCGCCGCCTACCTTGTGGCCGCCAATGACAAACGGACAAACTTTCCCCTGTTCGCAATAAAGCGTTATTTCATGAACCATATTCCAGGGCCTTACACCGTGACCGGCGACGAATTTCATTTTGAAAGAAACGCTTTGATTCTTTGGCCCCTCAAATTCCCTTTCTGATTTCTTTTTATAGCGATTATGTTCAGAATAAGAAGCCGAAATTGTCCGTTTCATATTGTTGAATGTGCAAATGCGGCGATCACTTGTTTCAAATATCACGTCGCCAAAATATCCGATCACGTATCACACCGCCTTTCTATCCCGGATAACTCCCGTCAACGGTCAAATCGCCGCCTATATGGACGTTTCCGGTTGTGTTTATCGTCTTTGCCTTTATCCCCCCGTCAACGGTCAAGTCGCCGCCTATTTCAAGCGATTCAACGTGTAGGGAATGTGTAATAACATCCATGTGCTGACTTTCATAGTCATAACGAATATAGGAACCGTCGCCAAAATCTTTCCGCCAGATTCCTTTTTTCCCTTCCACCGGCTTATTATCATCTGTATACGGTGGAACTAATATCATCCCGCGCGTACCGCCGTTCTGAAGATGTACCACGTAAACAAGTGTGTCAATGTCAGGCATGTTATATTCGTTCGACCATACCGGCATATACGGGGAAGTTGAATTGTCCCGATCTTTATAGACGACTTGCGCCGTCCCATCCTGATAATTTACGGCCGATATATAACCGGCCCTTATTACGTCAGACATTCCCTTTCCCCCTTTTTATGGAATATTTAACACGGTTCCCGGATAAATCCAATGTCCGTTGCTTGACGACGATCGGCCGTGCGCTTTTGCTGCTGATTCAATAGTTCCGGAATTTGCATTGTATATTTGCATGTATTTAGATCCGGAACCTAATTCTTTTGTACTGATTTTCCATAATGTGTCACCGGAAACAATAGTGTATTTCTTTTTCGCTGTGGATGAACTTGAAGCCTTTTTTTTGACCGTCTTTCCGGAATTCACTTTTGCAACGGTAACTCCCTTTATAATTACGCATAAGTGCATTTCAAGCGAACAATGATAACCACTTCCCGGATCTTTATCATGTGTGACGGAATCAATATAATATTTCCCGTCCAGCTTTCCGAAGCCTTCCAGATTGCAGCACTTACTTGCGACAAATTTTGTGTCGCCTTTCAGCTTTATTCTTGCCGTTTGGCAAGCTCTGTTATTTTCTAAAAGTTTCGCCTTTGCTTTTATTTCCGCGTCCTGAAGGCTCTCTGCTGATTCATTCAGCTTTAGGATTCGTTTTCCGGCCCCGATCAGGTACTTATATGTCAAGGTTTTATTCTTTTTAGAATCTGTATAGCTGATCTGTACTCCATCATAGGCCCGTGTCATTTTCTTTTTGATATTCCAGTTGTCAACCTGATTCTTCTTGATTGTCAGGCTTGCTTTTTTACTTTCATATTCCGTCTGATCGAATACAACGATTTTTCGGTTATAAAGTTTCATAGCAAGATTGTATGACGAACACAATTCAAACGCGAAGGATTGATTCGTTTTGTCCGATTGTTCCAGTTCGTCAATCGGATAATCCTGACCGGAAAAATACAGATCCACCCCGGCGGCCTTTGCAATCTTTTTCAAGATCCCTTTTACCGTTGTTTTCTTCCATGTTTTGGATTTTTTCGTTACATTAAAATCTTCCTGGATCGGCGTTGCGATTCCGCCGATCGAAGCGACCGACGGCGGGCCGGAAAAATCCAGATCGTCAATCAGGAAAAAACCGCAATTATATTTCCGGTTGTCCCCGTCTGAACTCCAATTTGTAAGCCGGATCGTTGTCTGTACGTTATCGCCCTGGACGGGGATCCAGCTTCCAGACCATTTCCCGCTTCGGTCATTCAGCTTTAGTTTTACTGTATCAGCCTTTCCGGAAGCGTTATCTACATACTGGAAAGATTCTATGTAATCCGTTATTGTCTTTGTAATATCTTTATCGTTATATTTAACTACAACGTATGATTGTCTTGCTTTCATGGCTTATAATCTCCATTCCGGAATATCTTCGTCGTAATCCTCCGGAAGTTCGGGGATATAAACTTTTGTTCCAGCCGAAAATACATGTATATCTAAAAGCGTGGGATTTCCAGAAAACAAAAAACCAATATATTTTACATCACCGTAAAACTGCCAGGCGATATGATCCCACATATCGCCTTGTACAGTTGTATACATCCTGTTTTCGTCCATATGTCAGCCCCCTTTATGCCATAGCCGTGCGGCCGTTCTGCCAGTTGTATTCATCCATCATACGCGCGAAATCGGCCTGTGACATTTGAAGCGCCTGCTGCACGTCCTCTTTGTTTGCGTTCCCCTGGATCGTAATTTGCGGCGAAAACACGATTTTTTGTGAATTATCGGAAGAACTATTGTCGTTCGACCGGTTCACGGTATTATTGTTTGTTATATCGCTGTATATTTCTTTTGCCCTGGAATCCACACCGGAAGCCGCAGACTGTTGTATTCTTTCTAGTCCGGCCGCGTCCTGTGCGGCCCTGTCAAGCTGTCCGGATCCGCTGGCGCTGTGTTGCTGTACCGCCGCAGAAACGGCGCTATCCAGATGATTCCAAAACGGATCCAGCGGGATAATTCCTTCAGGCCCGGCTTCCCCTCCGACCATCCCGAAAAGCGTCGGATCTGTCATGATTCCGCCGTTCGCATAGTAAGAAACGGAAAATTGCGGAACCTTAACTTGTGCGTCGCCGGATCCCTGTGTGCTATATGATACTGATACATGCGGCAAGCGCGGGCGCGGAACCGTGATTGTCATATGCTCAAAAGCCGCTTTTATTTGATGTGCCGTATTCCTTGCCGCGTTTACGGCGTATGCGTGTACGCCGCTCCACGCGCTGGCGAATGATCCGCGGTATGAAGCCCATGTTGCCGTTATCGTAGATTGCGCCGTTCTCCACAAGGCGACAAACTGCGTCGTCGTCGCCGTTGTGCTTGATATAACAACCGCCTGGACGCCTGAAAACGTCGTTTGTGCGTTTGCCCGAAATGCGGACATAGGCGCGGAAACAACCGTAAAAGACGCGGCGAATTTTGCCATTGCCGCCGTTGCCATTGAAGCGGATGTTCCCATTGTTGCGGCTCCGGCGCGAAACGCCGCGATTGCTGACACCGCAAGTAAAAGCGCCGTAGAAGCGCCGATTGCGCCGGTTGTTACCAGAATCAAGCCCGCGCCGGTTGCCATAAGTGCCGCGGACGCTGCAGCGCCAGCCGTAACCGCCGCCGCGAATGGAACGATCGCCGCTGATACCGGCGCAAATGCAAGCGCCAGTTTCCCCATGCTTGTAATCATCCCGGACGACGATTCCCGAAGGGAATTGATACCATCCGCGCCGGTTGCCGCGCTTGCTGCTATAATTGCGATCGCGGCCGCCACCGCTGCCATCTCAATAGCAAGCGGCGCAAATGCAAGATCCGCGGCCGCCGCCGCAAGTGCAAGCGCACCGAAACCCAACGCCGCCGCACCAGCACCGGCCCCGGCCAATGCAGCACCGCCAGCAAATACAGTCATTGCGGCGCCTAATTCCAAAATAGCAATCGCACCAGAAGCGCCATATTCCGACAAGGCCGGAAGCGCCGCGGAAATAATCAGTAATGCCGTTGATCCTAATACCGCGGCCGCGCTCACGACTGCCAACGCCGCGCCAAACGCCGCAAGCGCCGCCGCACCAGCTAACAATAAAGGCGCCAATGCACCGGCCGCCGCGCCAAACGCCAAAATGCCGACCGCAAGCGCCGCCATTGCTATTTGTGCGGGCGCTCCGGCCGCTCCAAGCTGGATCGCCGCTTGTGCCATGATATAAAGCCCGGCCGCCGCAAGCGTGATTCCTGCGCCGAAGGCAATTAAACCAACCGAAGCCGCCGTAAGCTGTGGCCCCATAGCGGCCGCAATCGCCATAAATCCAGCAAGCCCGGCCACCATAAGCCCCAACGCGACAACGGCCCCAGGCCCAGCGGATCCTAACTGTGCCGCCGCAATCGCCATTAAAGACATTCCGGCGGACGCCAGAAGAATAGCCGCACCAAACGCCAAAAGCCCCGGCGCCGCGTTTGTAAGTTTCTTTCCGAATGTGTCCGCAATAACCATCATTGCGATCATTCCGCCTTCCATAGCCGCAAGCCCTACAAGCGCCATAGGCCCGGCCGCCGCTAACTGTGTGGCCGCATATGCCATTAAAGACATTCCGGCGGAAATCATCAGGACGGCCCCGCCGAACGCGATCAGTCCATTTTTCGCCGCTGTTAATTCCGGCCCCATTTTGGACGCGATCACCATAAGGGCGCCAACACCGGCCGCCATTGCTACAAGTCCTATTTGCGCCGCCGGGCCAGCCGAAGAAATACGGATCGCGGCGTCTGCTAATAGCCATATACCGGCCGCCGCAAGTGCAAGACCAGCGCCAACCGCCGCTATATTCTTCGCGGCCGCCGACATTTCGTTACTTGCCTGTGTAAATTGTGGCGCCGCTTTTCCGGCCCCTTTTATACTTTTAAGGAATCCGGATATTTTCTTTGAAATGCTGCCAATCCCTCCAAAAGCCGCAAAACCAGCCGCAACCGCCGGGATCAGCGCTATAAATTTTTCAAATGGCGCTATGCTATCATCCCCCAGAAAATCAACATATTCCCCTAACGCGTCTTTTGCCGCGTTCATCAGGTATGCGATTGCTTCCCTGGCTGCCGATCCAAGTTCTGGCAAGTTCTGAATGATTCCCCGCCCGATCTGCAATAAAAGATTCGCGCCCGCCGTCATAAGCCGCGGCGCAAGCCTTACAACCGCCGATCCAAGAACGACGACAAGACGCCCCATGGACGCCCCCATCTTGTCAGAATTTCGGTCTATGCCTTCAATAAAGCCGTCAATCAGTGTCGCGGCCATATCTATAAATTCCGGCGCATGATCCGCGATTTTTGTTAGCGCGTCCGCGGCTACATCCCCGATCGCTTCCGCCATTCCGGAAAAACCGCCTTCCTGAAATGCCGCGTTCATTTGCGCTAAATAGCCGGAAGCCGCTTGTGCCGCTTCCCGCATAGGCGCGTTCATGCCCTGGTAAATTTCAATTCCAAGCCCTTCCGCCGCACTTTTCAAAAGTGTTATATCGCCTTCCAGGTTATCCAAACGAACGGCCGCCATCCGTTCCGCGGCCCCGGCGGATCCGTCTATTGCCGCCGTTAATTTATCGAAATCCGATTCGCCAGCGTTAATAATTGCCAGCATACCGGACATTGCTTCCTTTCCGAATATTGTACTTGCCGCCGCTGCCTGTTCTGATTCGCTCATTCCGGCAAAACTCGTTCGTAAATCCCCCGTAACCTCACGTAAGGATTTCATATTTCCTTCACTATCCGTCAGGGATATTCCAAGTTTTTTCATTGCCGCTGCCTGTTTTGCTGTCGGCGCGGACATCCTGGCAAGTGCTGTTTTTAATGATGTTCCAGCCTGACTTCCTTTGATTCCGGCGTTTGCCATCAGGCCAAGCGCTATTGATGTATCTTCTGCCGTGTAACCAAGTGTTCCAGCAAGCGGCGCCACATATTTAAAGGATTCGCCCATCATTGCGACGTTTGTATTTGCGTTGGATGAAGCCGCCGCCAGCACGTCCGCAAATTTCCCGCTTTCTGAAGCTGACATTCCGAACGCCGTTAAAGCGTCCGTTACAATGTCGGACGTTGACGCCAGTTCTTCCCCGCTGGCCGCCGCCAGATTCATAATGCCTTCTATGCCATCAACCATATCCGCGGATTTCCACCCGGCCATTGCCATATATTCCATTGCCTGGCCCGCTTCGGTTGCTGAAAATTGCGTTGTGGCTCCCATTTCTTTAGCTTTCGCTTCCATTGCGGCGAATTCCTGTGCCGTGGCTCCTGATATTGCGGCAACAGTTGACATTTGGCTTTCAAACGCTTTCCCGACCTCGACGGAAGCCGCGGCAACTCCCGCAATAGCGGTTCCGGCCGCAACCATCCCCGCCATTGTCAGCTTCGCCGCGCCACCCGCAAACTTGCCCAGTGTGGCCATTTGTTTATTGACCGTTCCCATTGCACTTCCGAAGGAACTTGCAATTTTACCGGCGATTTCCACGGTTATTTCGTGCTGACTCTTTGCCAATTTCGACCACCTCCTGCGCGATTTCTAAAAAATCATAAATAGGTAAACCTGTGTAAAACTCTAAACTTGTGTTTGTTGAGATAGAAAGACGGACGGCGCTTTTTTGAATAGCCCGCCCGTCGTCATATCTTAATCTTCTTCGTAGAAAAAACGTGTAACCGCTGACTTGATTTTACGGACTTCCTTTCCCGGTAAATCCTCGAAAAATTCAGCCGGAAGGCCCGTTGCCGCCGAAGCCGCGATTTTCGCATATGTAGACGTCGTTTCCGGCATACTTGAAACAACGCCAGCCTTCCCGAACGCTTTTTCAATCGCCGTAAGCTGGCGCCCCTTTATATCCTCCAGGCCGGAAAGATCAATGCCGTTGAAAATCTCGCCTTCAAAATTGTACGGTTTTGAAAACGTGATTTTCAGGAAATTATCTTCATCCTCGACAAGCTCCGCCGGGATCAGCTTGTTAGCTTCCTCGTCGCTCACCTGTGCAACCGGTATTTCATCACCAGGCACAAAATCTTCTCTGTTTGTTTCTTTGTAGTTGTTATCCATTTTTTAACCCTCTCTTTCTTAAATCTGCGATCTAACTTTCTGAAGGCGATCGACGCCATACAGTTTCCAAACCATGTTGAATTTATCCAATTCAAGTACATTCTGGCCGCCTATGGTAATTTTCACATAGGTTAATTCCCGGACGATCTTTGGCTCACCTTTTCCGCCGCGCTTCAGCGTGCCTAATTCAAACGATTTCACCCGTCCTTTCGTTGTTACTACAATTCCCTGGAAATCGTTTGTCTGTGTTGCCGTGTTCAGTATTTGCATGGATCCGCGGTATGTTACAATCCCGGTCTGCGCCAGAAAATGGAAATATTCTTCGCCTATGTTCTGGAAAGAAGTTTCAGATTCCAGGGAACCGAAACATCCTTCCACGGCTTCTTCAATATCTCCGGCAATCCCGGCGCCTTCCAGCGTTTCCGTTAAATATTCAAAGTTTGGAAGCGTTGTTTCAGACGAAACCCCCACATACTTATGACCGGAAGCGTATGTGTTAAAATTGTTTAACAGAGTAGGAATCTTGTAACCGTTCATTATTCAGCACCCCCTTCTAATGCGGCCTGTGTGATTGTCGGATCGAATTCAAACACGTTTTCAATATCCTCTGCGGGCGCATATCCTCCAACCCGCGTATGGAATTTAATGTGTCCGTTCAGGATTTCCGCAATCGGATTTTCGTCATGATCGAAGATGATTTCTCCACCGGCAATATCTCCGGAACCCTGTAATCCGTTCAACTGCATGTTAAAGCCGGAAACAACCTCATCAATCAGACGATAGTTCGTCAGATCGTCCACATTCTGGAAAAATGTTAATTTGAAATTGTTTTCGATATAGTCAAACATGGTTACAATGTTGATCCACCTGTCGATCGGATCGCTGGATGACGGATAGATCGCCGTGTTGTTTCCCCAACACTTCCAGCCGTTGACATTGATCGCCGTGACGACGCCGCAAGCGTTCATATAATCGTTTGCTTCGTCCATATCCGGCAATACCTCCGTCCCATCCTCTGTATAAAGCCCGGTGATCTTAATGTCTTTATTCGACGGGGAAAGAGAAGGAACGCCGCCATTGTTACCGGCCATATGTTCCATATGTGCCGCAAGCTGCGCGGAATAATAATATTTATAGTCACCAACGCCCACAAGCGGCCAGGCGGGGATCATGTTCCGATCCGAATAGGCGTTTTTGTCTTTGTATTCCTTGACATTCTCCATAGAATCCGCTTTCCCGTCGGACGTGTCAAGATCAACAACTACTTTAGCCGTGAAAAGGCTTGAAATAAGCTGTGCCTTTGCTACAAGAGCAAGCGCAACGGCCGGAATATGCGACCATCCAGGCGCAAGAAGCAAGGACGGAACAACATTATATTTCGGATAAACGCGGCCGATCAGTTCCATTCCGGTTTTCTTTTTTGTGGTTACATCATAGGCCCCGATCACATCCTGATACGTCACAAGTGAAGGATCCAGCTGTGCATAGGTGACTTTTAATTCCGTCGCGTCTTTTGCCGCCCCGCTGCTTACAATGGCGATAGAAACGCTTCCATCCGTATTAAACGCGGCGATATAATCTTTTTCAGGTTCGTATTTCGTCGGTTCGTCCGCCGTGGATGTTACGGAAAGTTTATCCAGAAGGATCCCCTTGTCCGGAATCGCAATCTTTCCGGCTGTTACGGAATAGGTTTTCGACAATTCCGCTTTTACGTGTTTTTCCGGATCCAGAACGTTAATCATGACGACGGGCGCAACCCCGAAAACGTCAAATGTCGCATACATAGACTGACATAACGTGTAATTTTTGAAATCCTCACTGAATCCAAGCCCCGCGATCGCCGCCGTCTTGTTGTGGAATACAAAAGGTTTGTTTACGGTATCATAGGGATCTGCTGCCAGGTTTACCGGCGCCGTGCCGATCACACACTGTAAACACCCGTCGGACGTGATAGGTATTGATAACTGTGTGGCCCGTCTGCTTGTCCTGATACCATGTTTGTAGTTAGACATACTTTTTTACACTCCTTCCATAATTTTCTTGATTTCCGCTTCGGTCAGTTCTGAAATGCGGTCATACGCGACCGCAACGGCGGATCCTTCTTCGTTGGAACGCTTGATTGCGTCCGCCAGTTCCGAAACGGGAACAATTAAATTTTTGATAATCGGTTTTGCGTCCGCCAGCCTTTCCAACCTGGCCGGAAGCCCGCCGCTAAACGCGGCGCCGTGTTTTACAACGCCCCTGACAGAAGGGCCGATATACATTGTATTAGTCAAATTCGGTTTCCTCCAATTCTGGCGCTTCCACCGTCCAGACCGTAGATATTCCGCCCAGAAATTTGGGCCATGTATCTTCCCGCTGAAATACCTTTGTCACTGGAAAATTTATCCTGTATCTGTCGGCGATAAGCCTTTCTTTTAAAAATCGCATTGTCAGCCGGTTCATGACTTCCGCAACGTCGAAATGCCCCTGATTATTTGTGTTCCGGTCAATAATTCCAATCAGAAAATAAACCGCAACGGCGGAATCATCATTTTCACCGGTTATTTCCTCTTCATCCAGACATACCAAAACATACGGGAAGTGGCTGTCGTCGCTTTTTGGCGCTTTTTTTGGCGGCCCATCCTTTCCAGGATCCGGAACCGGACGCGCCGTTTTTGCCGGAAGGTTTTGTGGATATACATTGAAATGCAGATACACGCCCTCATTATTGACAGACGTATAATCTTTTAATTCATCCTTTACAACCTCAACCAGCTTTCTTTGTAAATGAACGTCGGTTTGCATGTTTAGCCCCTTTGCAAAATATTGTTTATTTCGGCGTCAATACGCTTTTCCAGCGTTTCCGTTGCTTCCTTTTGGATCCTCTCGATCACTTCATCATTTTTAATCATGGACGGAACCGCCGGGCCGTAAAGCTGTTTTAACGGAAGGCGACGCGCTGAAATCCTTGTCATTACGCCGGAATGTCCGGAACTAAAGCCAGCAATAAAAGCCTTCGGGCTGCCGGAAAGTGGTTTCATTCCGCCGCTTTTTTCTACTCCGGCCTTGTAAACAGAAGGCGAATACCCTCTTTTTGTCCGTTTTACCCCTCTTTTGGGGCTGACTTTAAATTTTGACAGCGCGATCGGCCCGCCTTTTGATGTTAATTGTGCGGATAGATTCGCGGTTGAAGCCTTTGTCAAGCGGATTGTTTTTAATACATCCCCTTGCGATATAAAGTATTTATTCGCAACTTCCCGTTTTGTTTCTGTCCTGGCTTTTTGCGCCGCCCTGTTTATGGCCCGGCATACAACCGTTGGCGCCTTGCTTTTCAGGTTTCCTAGCTTTTTTTCTATTTCTTCAACGCCAGTTACCTTAATTTCCTGATAGATCACCCCTCATTCCCCCTTAAAACCACGGTATATCCGCCAGTATCGGAAAGAACATTGTCAACCGGATAAGTAACGCCGTCAAAATCCATCACCTGTCCGATCACCGGCTCATAATCCAGATATTTTTTTTGCACGAAAATAATAATACTGTCCGTGAATATTCCATCTGAATTAACGGTTTTCCCCATGTTCAACTGTATAAGTGTTTCGTTATCTACAACAACGGGGATTTCATTTCCGTCTATTGTGTGTAATTCCGCGAATTCATCCAGGTTGAAAAATGTGCCGTCAAAATCCTTTTCCAGCTGTTCTTTGAATGATCTCATGTTCGGTTATTCCTCTTCAGTTCCGCCGTTTTCGCCGTTCTCCATCTGCTCTTCCTGGAAATTGACAACAATTTCCTGAAGTTCTTTCAGGCTCTTTTCGTCGCTGTTCTCTCCCAGGTCAAGCCCGATAGAATCCGCATAGGCGCGGATCTCTTTCTTTGATCTGATTTTGCGGATTTCCGTTTCATTTTTCAGTTTTCCGGGCTGCATTTCATTGAATCCGGGGAAATCGTCGCCGGTTCCGTCGTCGCCGTCTGTTTCTTCCTCGACCGGCTCCGTAACAACCGCTGCCGCGTCCACCAGGACAACGAATTTTTTCATTTTCAGGAACGCCAGATCGGAAGCCGAAATATTTTCCGGAAGGATAGATCCCGGCTTGTACGTCTTGCCATTCGTTACAACCTCAACTTTTGTTCTGTATTTCATTATGCGTTCGCTCCTTTCACATAGATAATTGTCCACGAATCCACGTCATACGGGCGCGGAAGCGGCCTGGATGTAAGGCGGATTTTTTTAACCTCGTCTTTTTCGTCGGCCCATACTTTAGGAACCAGTTTCCCTTCGTATGAACGGAATTTTTTATCTTCCATCTGTGTAACAAGGCCGTATTCAATGGCGCCTTCGCCGTCTGAATGTGCCAGAAGCACGGTTCCAGGCGGAACCATTGCTTCATCCTCGCCTTCGTCATTCAGGAACCATTCATCATATGTATAAATGTCAAGATCAAGTTCTGCGATCCGCCCGTAAAACGTCAGCGCCGGATCCACGATCCGCGGCTCAATCACAACATTTTTCATGTTCAGAACGTCCATTGCCTTAACGATCATAGGATTAGAAATGAAATCCTCTATTACATCCGACGAAAAGATCGCAATGTCCGGCGCTTTCCCCGTGTCTTTGATTGTCTTTTTCCGTCTGGCGCGAAGGATTTTCAGCGGATCCACCGTTGCAAGCGACCACTGTTCATCCGCTGCCAGGACAACAATGTTTGTAAATCCGAAATCAACCTGAATGTCGATCCCTTCTTCTTCGTCTACAACATCCAGTTTGCCCTCGTAAAGAACCTGGCGGCACATCCATTCTTTTCTTCTTGCAATGGATTCTTCCAGATCGGTCATATCTTTAGCAAGAAGTTCATCCTCCCTTTCCTCCGGCGTGCGCTGTGAATAGATATTTTCCCCGATCATTCTCTGTGAAATGTCGTCCACGGTCAGCGCTCTTTCAGGCGCCAGCTTTGGCGTTGAAAACTGATTCGTTTTGAATCCCTGGCGCGTGATAACCTTTCCGCCGATCCGCGGGCTTACAAACGGCGCCATAATGCGCTTCCCTTTTCTTACATCAAATTCAACTTTTTCCGTGACATGTGTGTTGTCCGTCGGAAAAAAAGTTTTCTGAAAAAAAGTTCTGACCGGCGGCGTCTGATCTATTGCGTCCATCATTTCTCTTGTTGTGTAATCAGGCATTTTTCGATCCCCCTTTTTAATAATTCTGAACGGAACGAAGGAAAATTGAAATTTTCTTCATTTCGTCCTCAAATGTTCCAACCTTTTCGCCGCTTGCTACTTTCACGGCCTCCCGGTTGAATTCTCCGGTCTGATATACCACGGCCGGGATGTTATCGGTTGCGTTTTTGTCGGTTCCTGTGTTTGTATCATCTGTCAGGATTCCGAATACAGATAAATTTACAGTTTCCGTTTTGGCGCTATCTCCCTGGCCGGTTGTCACCGTTACCGTTGTCCCTGCCAGATAACCGGCCCCGTCGGGCGATTTTGCAATCAGGGAACCACGTTTCAATACGCCATATCCGGGCTTCAGTCCGATTCCGGATTTCAGGATCGGGAAGTCAGGCGATACAATCAGGGAATCCGGCGTAAATTCTCCGATCTGCTCATACATTTTCATGCTTATTTCCCCCTTCTTTTATCTTTTCCCAGCTTTGCGGCAAACCCGCTTACATTCTGTGCGCGTTCCGCGTTTTTCTGGCTCTCCGGATCATATCCGGCATTTGGATCCGTGCCAATGTCACCGGCTCCGGAATTTGTCATATCGTCCACCATGCTATTTAAAAACTGCTGCCCGGCCTTGTTGTTTGCCTTTAACTGTGCCAGCGCAAGATCGGCGGCCGAAATCGGTTCGCTGTACTTTGCTTTTTGCAGCAAATCTTCCGGAATACCGGCTGCGATTTCGTCAATCGCTTTCAGCCTGGCCCGTTCCGCGTCAACGGCTTCCGTCGCAACTCTGGCGCATAACTCCGGATAAGCTGCTTTCAGTGTTTCAACGTCTGTAATAACCGGCGCTGTCGTGTTTGTTTCTTCACCCATACTATTATTTCCTTTCTGTGATTTTGTTTTTGTATTAAAAAAAGTCCCGGCGTCTTTCTGCGGCGTTTTAGAAAGATCCTGAACCTTTTTTCTCACTTTTTCCGGAACAAATGTATCAATATAGTTTTTAAAGCTATACGAAACACCATCCACCATAAATTTGTTAGAAAATGCGTTATCCTGAAAACCGGCGTCTATCAGTTCATCACAAAAACCGGCGTCTATGGCTTCCTGGCCCACGTACCAGGTTTCTTCATCCATGATCTGGCTGATTTCCTCTTCGGTTTTATCCAGCCTTTCCATGTAGGCCGTTACAATGCTTTTTTTTACCTGGTTTGTAACCTCTGCCATCTTGATTAAATCTTCTGCCTGGTACGATCCCCATAACGATACGGACGGATTATGTGCCATCAGAATAGCGTTTTTCGCTATTTTACGGCTGTCGCACGCCATTAAAACGATCGTCGCTGCGCTGGCGCATATTCCGATAATTGTTCCTGTGATTGTCGCCTTGTTCATCAGAAGCGCGGTATAGATTGCGTTTGCTGCGAAAACATCACCGCCCACGGAATGGATCATAACGTTTATTGTCTTTTTGTCCCCCAGGGCCTTTAATTCATCAATGAAATTCCGGTATGTCACGCAATCATCATTCCACCAGCTTTCTTCAGATTCGATTGTTCCGAAAAGCTGTAAATCCGCGGATTCCCCGTTGTCAATGAAATTCCAGAATTTACTTGCTTTCGCTTCCGGATTCCCCGCCGTCGTCGGCTGATTTCTCACCGTCGGCATTTTCCCCGCCGTCGGCTCCATCTTCACTTTTTTCATAGTCTTTATCTTCACCTTCCTTTTTGCTTTCCTGGCCGGTTCCTCCGCCAGATAACAGGCCAGCGGCTTTCATCAGCTTATTTTCCCGCGCAAGCTGTGCAATGTTGCTATCAAAATCGCCGCCGCTCATTTCGATTGTTTCTTTCTGCCTGGTTGATAGGCCGATTGCGATCCGCTTTTCGGCCGCGTCTACCTCTTTCCCAGGATCCAACATGCCCGGCGCTGGCCCGTTCCACTGTGCGCCGCAATATGCCATCCGTATAACCGGATCCAGAAAAAAGCCTGGCGCTTTCAGGCGCCCCGTTGCGATTGCTTCATTCAGGAAAATTTCATAAATCGGCTGGCATAAATCGGACGCCAGCCAGTCCCGCTTCATCCTGAACGCTTTCCATGCTTCCAAAAGCGCGGCCCGCGACGCGGAATAACTGGCGTTAAAACTTTTTATTAACAGTTCAACCGGGATTTCCAGCGCGGCGCCCACGTATTTAGCAAGGGACGTTACAAACGCGTCAAAATTCGTAGAAGGACGTTTTGCGTCTGCAATATCAATCTTTTCCCCAGGCGCCAGCATGTTCACCATTCCCGGCCCTAATTCATAGTTAGAATCATCATCCGAAACGCGTTCATCATCATCAACGACACCGGAAAAACCGAATTCCGCCGTACCTTTTTCAGACGTAACAAACACTGTAAAAAAACCGTTTATGACTGCTGCCATCATTTCCGCTTCACTGTATCTTGTAAGCTGCTTTAATGATTCAATGACCGGCGCCAAGTATGGAACGCCCCTGTATTGTTCCGGCCGTTCCGTTTCGTAGATCATTAGTACATTCGGGATCCCTGTTTTTTCCCCGAACGCCTGAACCCTTTTCCATTCTTTCCGCGCATAAAGGTTGCTGTTTGGATATGTGTTGCATATGTGGTAAGCGATTACCCGGTTATTTTTATCAACCTCAACGCCATTAAAGATCCGGTTGCCGTTGTCCCGGTTCGTTGCATACAAATATACATTGTTTCCGGTACTGTTCGGCGTGGAAACTCTGTCCGATTCAATCAAATGCACCCGCAAGCCATACGGGAAATTTCTTGTCGGCTTTTCATATTCCACCAGAATACAGGCGTCGCCATTCATCAGCCAGGCAATACAGGCCGTTTGCTGGATTTCGTAGAAATTATTAACCCGCGTGGAATCGCAAAATTTTGATTTCGCCCACAATTCAAATTCCCGTTCCGCGTTGCGCTGCCACTCAACGGCCGCTTCAGGCGTCATTCCTAAAAAATCCGCGTCGATTGTGCTTTTCAGTTTCAAGCCCACCCCGACGACGTTTGTTCTGTTTGTTTTTATGGCCGATACCGCCAGCGGCGCGGACATATACAGGCTTCGCGATCGTTGCCGCAATAAAGGAATGTTTTTGTCTATATCCTCCTGTGGCGTCTTGCTGCTTGCCAACCATCCGCGGAAAGAATTTTTACTCCGGGAAGCCCCTGATTCATCATAGCCGCTATTCCTGATAGACTTTATAGCGCCCAGCTTCCAGCGGGCCGATTCCCGTTTTAATGCGGCCTGTGGGCTGACCGCTTCAACAATTTTGTCAAATATATTCATCATTCACCACCCCTCTATATGTCCCGCGGGATAAAGCGGCCAGCCTTATTTTTCCCGTCGTTCGCTTCCAGCGTTTCAATCTGTTTTTCCATATCCTTTATTGCAGCCCGAATCGTTGATAAATCCGCCCGTTTCAGTGATTTTGTGCCGATCGTGTATTCCTGGTTTAAAAGAACCGCTTCTTCGGCTTCATAGTACATTTCCAGGCGTTTTTTATAGCGTTCCAGACGCTTTTTCTGTAATTCTGTCAGCATGATTCCGCCTTTCTATAACTGTACTCCGCGGCTCACGTTTCCAGTTCTTTTCTTTTTATTTTTGTTTGTCCCTTTCGGCGCCCGTTTCATGTAGTTTATTCCGGCTTTTACCTTGCTTTCCAACACGTCAAAATTCGGCCGTAAAATCTCCACCGCCGCAGTATTGTATACCCTTAGATCCAGCGGTTCATTTCTGGTTCCAGGTTTCTTTTTCCATTTGACAACCGCGCGGCCGTCCTTCATTTCCGTTACGCGCTGTTCGCTGTTCAGACCTTTTATGTATGCTTCATCATATCCCAATTCTTTATTGATCGGAAAATGGCAATAGCCGGGGCCTTCATCAACGGTATTCAGCCGCGTTACTATGATTTCCTTTCCGCTGTCAACGCCCAGGATGTAAACCTTTACGCCGTATTCATTGTTGGTTGATAGCTTATGGATCAGCGGTATTCCTTGCGATTCTTTCCCGAAGCCCTTAATCCCGTAAATGCGTTTTCCTCTTTTCTCCATCCTGGAAAGAAATTTATAACATTGTGTGGTATAATGGCCGCCGGTATCAATGCAAGTAAGCGCTATTAAAAGGGATGAACCGGACGCGAAATATAATTCCTGATCCAGATACGCGGCCAATTTATCCCAGGTTTCTTCTTTTTCCAGATCTCCATATAATTTTTCAAAACGGATTCCCCAACTTTCGCACCCGCGGCCCCATCCGACGATCTCAACCTCAAAACGATCGTCCTGTACGTCAACTGCTGCCGTCAGCAAAAGAACGCCGTCCGGAATTTCTGCCGTGTACCTTTCCCGCCTGGAAAGAAGGGAATCATCATCCGCGCTTTTTCCGCGTTCCTCCCACGGTTCCCCCAGGACGGTATTTATAAAGGTTTTCAGTTTGTTTATATCGCCGTAATTCTTATATTCAAAATTTGCTTCTTTCCATTCCGAAATGATTTTTTCCCACCGCACCCACGGCGAAGCCAGTTCGTTTATATGAAACGACCTCTTTCTAAACCTTTCCGGATGTTCAGCAATATATTTTGCTTCGCTTTGTTTCCAATCAAATTCCGGGATATGCTCTTTACAGAATTTACATTCCATAGTTACATCAGAAAAGCGGATCCGCGTCCATTCGTAGGGCTGAAATTTCCCGCAGCACGGACATTTTACGTTCCATTCTTCCATTGTCCCGGACAAATATTCCTTGTAAATCTGGCTTGTTGCCATATTAACCGGCGTCGAAACTTTGATTTTCTTTTTGTTCCAAAAGGCCGTTGTTCGCTTTTCCGCTAATTTAATCGGATTTCCTTCTGTCCCGGCGCTGGCCGGATAACGGTCAACCTCATCCATCAGGACGATCCGCACCGGCCGGGAAGCCAGGCTGGACGGGGAATTTGCCCCGGCTATTGTGACATGCCCGCCAGGGAATGTCTTATGTAAAATCGTATTCCCGGAAGATCTTGATTTCACGTCCCGGACTTTCCCGGTCAAAACAGGCGTGTCCCGGATCATTGTTGCAAGCCTGTCTTTTGAAAAATCCTGCGCCATAGGCGTAACTGTCGGCTGAACAACAAGGATCGGCGCCGGATCATAGTCAATATAGAATCCGATTATATTTAAAATGATTTCTGTCTTTCCTACCTGTGCGGAACTCATAATAACAATATCCTCAACCATAGGATCATTGACAGAATCCATTATATCCCGCTGATATGGCGCCCTGTCTGTGTTCCATTGTCCAGGCTCCGCGGCGCTTTCAGACGATAGTTTCCGGTAACGATCGGCCCATTCGCTGACCGTCAGAACCGGCGGCGGCGAAACGGCCCGCGCCATATGCCGGAATAGCTTCAGCGTTTTATATTCTATCGTCTGATCCTTTTTCCGCGTCTTTATAATGGCCGTGTCTGGCGCTACAACCGGCGATTCCTGAACTTTAACCTTCCTCGCCATCATAATCACCTTCCACATATTCATCCGAATAGAAATCTTTCGGATTGTAGTCTTTCAATTCGTTCAGGGCTTCCATAACCTCACTTGTCAGGCGTTCTTTGATAAATGCTGCGTCGCGGTTTTCCAGAATCGGCGCCGCCTTTGTAGGGATCGCCAGCACTCTTGTTTTAAAAGCAACCAGCATATCCATCATAACACTTTCAACGTCGGCGGCCTTGTGCAGCTCCCCCTTCATGGTTTGAAGTTTCAATTCTGAAATATGGCGCTTTACGCGCTCATGCAGCGCTTTTTCTTCCTCAATGTTTATTTCCCCGTCCGGATCATCCGTCGTCAGGCCGTCCGCCTGAAGCCGTAATGCCAGGACGTAATTTTTCAGGGATTCCACCAGCCTATAACGCCCCTTTGACGCCCGTACTATGATCCCTTCCTCTGCTTTCAGCCTGATACTTCTTTCTGTCAGCCCGAATATATTAGCCAGGACGCCGACGGAAACGGTCAGATTGTCTATATCCGTAACCTTTGCGGATTCCGTGTCACCCTTTGCCATGCGGCATACCCCCTTTCTGGCCCAAAAATCGGAAACGGCAACCATAAAAATTTTTAACATTTAGCTACCGAGATTTTGGGCTTCAGCGACCCGCAACAATTTTTTTCGTTTGAAAGAACCTATTTTCGATTCAGACAAATTTTTTCCGGGCCGGTTGCCTGTTTTCCTGTCTGGCAAGGCTTAAAGCCTTTGTTGACCTCTTTGTTATGTGCTGGCTGTATATTGCTGGCGCCCCGCTCACTTTACTTGACATATCTTCATATTTTGTCAAGCCACCCGCGCGAATATTCTTTCAATTAAATGCAAATGAAAAGTGATACCCTCACTTGTCATTAACTCATTGTGTCAAGTGCCGGGCGCAATGAATGTATTGCTTCCCATTCTGCCAGCGTTACCCACGCATAATAAAAGGCTATCTGTGGCCCCTCTTGTGATAGGATAGCCCCTTGATAGCCTTGTCTTTATTGTCCTGATTGATACCGATATACCGTAGTGTTATTGATATGTCGGCGTGGTTGAATATCTCCATCAGTGTAACGGCGTCATGTGTTTGTTGGTACATGTGATAACCAAACGTTTTCCGCAGCGTGTGTGTTCCTATGGCGCTAATGCCAAAAGCCTTCCCCGCGTCGGTCAGTATATTATACGCTTGCTGGCGGCTTATAGGTTTGTTGGGAAAATTCGGCGACTTGAAAATATATTCATAGTCTTTTTTCCCCTTGATGTATTCAGAAATGACGGGCTTTAATTCCGCGTTAATAGGGAAGCGCTTTTCTTTCCCTGTCTTGTTTTCGCGTATATAAACCGCGTCTTTTTCTTTTACGTCCCGGATTCGGAATTTTAAAATATCTGAAATTCTCAGGCCCGTATAAATTCCGAACATGAATAAAACATAGTCCCTTTCATTTTTGGCCCTTAAATAATCCGCCACATCCAAAACAAGATCCATATCGCGGATCGGTTCAACCGTATTCACGGAAAACACCCCCTTTTTTTACGCAAAAAGCGGCTCCGTATTTTTGCATTTAATCATTTTCTTTCCCCCTGGTTTTCTTCCTGATCCTCTAACAGATTTCCCATCAATTCAGGAAAACGGCTTGTGATTTTTTCAAGAAAAATTTCAGCCAGAATCACAAGCGGGATTCCAGGCCACAAAACCGCGGAAATGCAAGCGATAAAAAGACCGATTAAAAAAATGACTGCCATCCCCACCGGGCCGCCCGTGTCGTCATACAAATATTCATCCGGATAAAGTTCACGTTCCCTTCGTTCTTTCCGGATGATCCAAAATACAAATAAAGAAACGGCCGAAAATGCGATCGCGGCTCCGGTTGCATATATCAAAACCAGCATACGCCAATTTTTAAAAATAAACTCCGTGATTTTCCCGATCATAACCGCGGCCCCCTTTCTGGCATAGAAAAAGCGCCCCCACATCCGGCGGCGCCTGTATCGGCTTTTTGATACACTTTTGACTATACCCATTATAACACACTTGACACGACAAAAACACGACATAAAACACGACATAAAACACGACATTTGTAAACACGGGAAACCCGCATAAAATCAGGCAAAAACGGGATTTTGTTCACAAAAAGTTCACAAAAATTTCACATTAAAAAAATTGCTAAAATCAGATCAACCCCTGATCCCTCATTCCGGCTTCTATCCGCTGGAAATGCCGGACGGAAAAACCGATTTCATCCGCCGCAGCTTCCTGTGTCAGCTTGCGGATCACGCGCCAATAATATACTTGCGCTTCGGCTCCCGTCAAACTTTGATATATTTTTTCTATCCGTTTTTTACTTTTCCGAAGTTCAGACCGTTCTTTTTTCAGCTTTTCGATCCGTTCCTGATCCAGCTGGATCATGTGAAGTACTTCATCAAATGACAAATGAACGACTTTTGTGGATTCCCTTGAATAGTCTATGCCGGAAATACCGGCCGGGCCATTCAATCCAGCCATTTTCATAGCTTTTTCGATTGATCTTTGATGATTTTTTATCTGTTCGCCGATCAACATTATTTTCAGGTCAATTTCGTCAAAAAGATTCCTTTCCGTCTTTTTTATAGGTTTTGCCATGTTTCCAGCTTCCCCTTGCAATCATACCGCGATTGTGATATGATTATTAAAGGTTGAAAGTTCGGGCCGCTGGAAATGCGGTTCGTTCTTTTTATTTTATCATGAAACTTTTGTCAAATCAACCGGGCTTCAGAAACAATCTTTATAGTATTTCAGGAAATCCGCGGCGCTTTCCCGTATTTCCTGAAATATGCCTTCCAACATGTGGCCCCAACGTGTATCATTTTCATTTTCCGGCGATTCATCCCGCATTAACTCCACAAACGTTTCAGCAAATTCTTTGTTTTTCCCACGTATCACGCGACAAAATTCATGTTCGCCGTCGTCTGCCACATTATCCGGCGAATTCCGGAACAACCAGGCCAGATCCGACAATTTGATTTCCATTTTCAATTTATCATTCGTGATTTTAAATTTCATTAACTGATCGTTATACTCTTTCATGAATTATTTTCCCCCATTTCTTCCATTTCGTTTATTTTATCGAATAGATCCATTTCAGGATATTTCTTTTTCGGATATTGTTGATATACCGCTTCGCACCGACGGCCATTCACATAATCCATAAAATATTTTACTGCCAGTCTGTACGGAATATCTTTATGTTTCCCGGTCAGCGTCAATTTACTTTTATCATCATACACAATTTTTATTTTCCACATTTTGATTATTCCCCCCTGTGTTCCAGCTTTTCCGGAAATTCCTGTATAAGTGGAACCGGATAAATCCCCGCAAGGCTTGATTTCATGAATAGCGGTATATCATATTTTGCACACTGAAAACGGATTTTTTCAATCCATTCCGGTGCCGGAATAACTTTCCCGGCCCGGCGCCCCGTTTCCGCTCCAACAATGATCCATTCCGGTTTCTGTGCTTCTGGCTCCATTTCTCCTAGATCGGCAAGAATCGGCTCGACTGATAAAAACCAGTGATAATCTTTTGAAAACCATGTGTAAATATCTTTCGGGCCGGTTACGCTGGATCCATACCAGAAATTATCATCCGAAGGCAGCAATCCTTTTTCTGCCAGCTGTATATATCTTTCCGGATTTTTCGTCAGGAACAAATAATTGTGTTGTGGCGCCGCCAGACATTCATTGAATATTTCTTCGATCCAGCCATCAGGAACCCACGCGCCGAAAAGATCCGCCATAGAACATACAAAAATATTTCTTCCTTTGCTTTCCCGGTATTCTCTTAATTTGTATCTGTGAAACGTTGGTTTAAACCCATACGGATAAGCTGCTTTTTTTCCGTCAATAACTACTGGATCATTTAAAACCGCCCTTGCACCGTATTTCAGCACCCCGCCACCCGAAAAGCGCCTTGCTATGTTCCTGGCGTAGCAATACGCGCAGTCATGATTGCAGCCCGTTACCGGATTCCAAGTACTTTCCGCCCAATCAATTTTAGTTTTTTTCATTTTCTGTTTTCCTCTCTTTGTCTAATTCGGCGCCCAACTCCGCAATATGCCTATTCCCATGAAAAGACATAGTTTCAACTTGCTTTTTCATGATTGCGCCGTATTTCTGATAATTCTTTTTGGTAGTAAGAAAGTAACGCCTGTGTGTGTCTATATGGCGTAACCTAATTAGTTTTTTTAACAGATTATCCGTAACGCCGGAATCAATAACCGATATTTCGATTTTTGCGGCTGGCCTGTTGAATTCCCGGCATATTACAACATATTCCGGATCATTTCTCTTTTTTCCCATTTTCAGCGCCTTTCCTTTCGTGGTATATTACAACCATAGACGGAAACGGCGCCCCGGATTTACTGTCCCCGAATTTCAGGCGCCCGCGAACGAAACGCACTTCCGCGCGGTTGTATATAAAATCATGGAACCATTTTGTATCTGTCCTGGCCGGAAGTAACATCACAACAAGATTTCCGTGTTCCGCATTTGTCCGGAACGCTTTTTCAACCCATTTTCCAATTTCCCGGCCATATGGCGGATTGCAAAATACCCTATAACCCCCCCCCATGATTGCAAAAGGCCGTTTTCTTTCACCGTAAAATATGTATCGCATTTATGATTGTTTTCATCTGCTGCAGGATCCAGGTTGAAATGAAATTCCGCGTCAAGTTCTCTGAAAAAATCTATCGGCGTGGCCCATTGATCGGATTTACTGGAAAACATTACATCAGTATTCATTTTCACGCCCCCTTTCATCCGCGTTTTGGATCGTAATCCTCGAAACGCTTTATTGTTTTAAATATTTTCCGGTTATTTACCCACCTTTGCAGAAGCCTAACCGGATCACTTCCGTTCGTATGCTCTTTATCGTATATCATTACATACGGATCATAATTCATTTCCCGAAGTGTATAGATTCTTTCTAAATCCTGTTCGATTGTTGTATCAAAATTAGTCAGGACATAAACGCTTGTTTTTCTGGCTCCCCATCCGGTTATTTCTTTAAATGCTTTAAACTTCGGTATTATGATTTCTTTATCCTCATACCGATCCCAGGCAAAATGTACGCTGTCAACGCGAAGTTTCCCTATCATTTCCGCTTTTTCATCTGTCATGATACGAATATCGACGCCCTGATTTATATTGATCTTTGCTTTACTATCTATTAGCTGCTGCAATAATTCTTTCCAGTCTTTACATGCTATAATGTTGGGATCGCATAAAACAATATTTTTCTGTCCTTTCCAGAATTCCGATAAATCAGCAACTTTCCGCGAACATTTCCCTTCCTTTGCCGCAACGTGGCAAAAATCGCACCCGCGCGGACATCCGCGCGTAAGAAATCCATATGCTGTATCTGTGATTCCGTATAGTTCATAGTCCGGATATGTATGTTCAATTTCATAGGGAAGCTGCGTGTCATGATCCTTTTCATAGATTTCTTTCCCGTCAATCAATTTGATACAATATCCGCTTCCACCCTTTACGATCTCTTTTGCGTTTACAAAATCCCAATAATCCGGCGTAAAGCTGAATACTTTTGACATATACACTTTGTCCATAGGCGGCCGCGGGAATCCATGCGCGATAGGAATATACCACGCCACATTATCCCCCTGTTTTTTATGCCATGCGGATAATTTCATCAATGGCAAATTTGGGTAATTATGGCCGTCAACATCAATTAACCCGATTTCCATTATTCATCACCAGAACGATCAAACACGGTTACGGACGTTTGACCGTTTTCTTTTACAACTTCGGTTCCTGTGGTTATTTCAAGTTCGATCGGCTCGTTTGTGGTAGTGTCAAACAATACCAGATTCCGCCCCGGCTCAACCGCAACCGTGATTCCGGTCTTTTTCAATGCGTCCTGCATAAGACGCATGAATTCATCTATTCTTTGATTCTGATTCATAACGCGGATTCCCCCTTTCTAAAAATTAAAAATATATTACGCATAAATTCAACTACCCACCCATGAAATCAAATATTGACAACTGCGCCATTTCATCACGAAGGCGCTTGTCTGCCAACGTGTAATAGGTTTTATCCAATTCAAAACCTAAAAATTTATGCTGTGTCTTGTGCGCTGCTATCAGGCAGCTTCCGGATCCGGCGTGTGTGTCAATGATTTTATCCCCAGGCGCCGCGAATTTATTTATAATCCATTGATATAATGCAACCGGCTTTTGATTCGGATGTATTCGTATTTCTTTATTTTTCATATCGCCTTGTAACATCCCGGCCCAACGGAAACGGAAAATCCGGACGGCACTTTTAAAGCTAGTCCAGGCTAATTCACAATCGGCGAAATCATTATTTCCGTTTTCCTTGTCCCATACAATCCAACAACTGGAATCATACGGAATTTTACTGATAAAGTGATTCGCGCCGAAAATAATCTGATTTTTTGAAATCCTGAATAGTTCCCGGAAATATTCTTCAGGCGGCGAAGCGTTATCGTTCCCGGCATAGCTTTTATAATCTTTTGATTCTGCCAGCTTGCTTCTTGTGTGGTTCTTTGTTCCGTTTTCGCCTATCCCATACGGCGGATCAATAATAGCCAGTTCAAAGAATTTATCCGGGATTCGTTTTATTGCCTTTTCGCTATCCAGATTATAAAGCCGGTTCAATTCAAAAGGGATTTCTTGTAACTCCATACGCCGTCCCCCTTATTTATAAATTATCTTTGTTTTTTTATCCTGAAATGCGATCCGGCCCTCTATGTCATATCCATAGGCAGCGGAAATTTTTTTAATAATTTCAATCAGTTCAGATATTTCATGCGGCGTATGATCCGCGGCTCTGATCGCACGTTCCGCCACTTTATCGCGATAACCTGAACCGTTATATTTCAGACTATTTTCCATTTCGCACCCCCTACCGGAACGGCAATTCTTGATCTATGCCATCCGGAATATCCATAAATCCATAGCCCGGCGGCGCCGGTTCTGGCGGCTCTTGACTTTGGTTTCCCTGGCGTTCTTTTTCTTCTGCCTTTGTTTCCGCGAATTGCAATTCCTCAACAAGTACAGTTTTTGTATAAACTTTCTGGCCGTCCTTTGTCGTATAATGACCGGACTGCAGCGGGCCTATGATTTCAACCTTTTTATCCTTGTAAAGATAATCACGGGCCAGACGTGCAATGTTCCCGAAACAAATACAATCTATGAAATCCACCGGCTGATCGCCTTCCCGGATCCGTTTGTTGCGTTTGCACATAACCGTAAATGTAACAAACGAAGATTTATTTTCATTGTAACGGATCACCGGATTTTCCGTCAGGCGGCCGCTGCCTATCCATTTATTCACGCTTTTTTCTCCCCTTTCCTTTCCGCCGCATAGGTAAACCGTGCATTTTCAGCCAGTTATTTGATTTTCTTTCCTGGCATTTATAACAATCATTCAGCGCATTTCCTAAACTAACAAGCGCTTCCGCCGCGGCTTTCGCTGAATGTCCGGCGCGTTCTCCGGCGTCTTTCATAGCATAAACCGCGGCCGTGGCTTCCTCATACGTTACGCCAACCGCCGCAACACTTTGTAATAGCGTTTTTTCAGCGTCTTTTAATTCGATTAGATCCGATATGTATTTTTCAGGCGAACACATCAAACCGGCGGCGCGTTCGGAAATCAATTCAAGAATATCATCCGGAATTATCGGAAAGTGCTATAACATACATACGGCCGTTTTTAATGCCTGTTTCGTAGACAAATATCAAACCGACTTCTTTTACCGTGTATATCTCATTCCCGAATTTGAATTCTATTGTTTCCATGCAGCGCCATATTTCCGCGTCGGCGATCTGGCTATCCGCTGTTTCGCTCTTTGGATTTAAAGACAAAAATCCTTTTCCCTTTGCTGTACTTTGCAAGTTTTTTTCTTTTCCTTTCGGCGGCTTCCGCAGTATCGCGAATAATCGCCCTTTCATCCCCTTCAACCAGGACAAAATATTTTTCTTTACAGTTGTCAAAATTCATTCACTCGCCTTCCATTTTGTTAATTTTCCAGCCTGGCCGCGCCGCCCGCGTTCTGGAATGTTTTTCCGTCAACATATCCCGTCTGCTGTAATAACACCGCTTCGCGGTTTCTGGAAACATCCGCCTTTATAGGTTGCGCTTCAAGCCCAGGAATCGCCGCTATAAAATCATCAACCGCCTTCGGCGTAACAAGTGCCAGCGCGAAGGATTTACTTTGTTCTCTTTGCTCTTTGAAATTCTTTTCCAGCCCGAAACAAAATCCGGTAACATAATTTGATTTTTCACTTTCCCCGAATTCCCTTTTTGCTTCCGCGTATATGGCCCGTAATGTCACAAATTTTTTTCGGATAACCTGAATTGCATAATTAAAAATGTTTATGCAAATTTCGGCGTCCTCTTCATAGCCATAAAACCGGATCCGGAAAGATCCGCCAGAATTATTCTTGACAATGGAAATACTGCGACAACGGAAATTTTCAGCAATTACAGCGCTAACCATGTGGATCCATTCTTCCCGGTGTGGACTGGATGTAAAGCCGACAACCGGCCGTTCCTTTTCCTCGCCTTTTATCTGTTCACGGTCAATTTCATACTTTGCCATTAGTTCCTGTGCCTTTAGCATTGCGGCCCTGGCTTCGTTTTCGTTGCTGGATCCGGAAAGAGAAATCAGCTTTTCGATTTTGTCAATTATTTTGTTGTTATCATCCATCAATCTTCCCCTTTATGAATACGCGTTTACATGCTTTGTCGTCGATATAAAGATCCGCGGTTACTTTCCGGCTATCCTCTCCGAATTGTTCCAGGATTTCTGGGACATTTTCATTCACGGAATCAAATTCCAGGCCGTTTCCGCGGCAAAATTCAACCGCTGTTTCCAGGGCTTTTCCCGTGCGATTCGTCCATAAAATCACTTTTCCGCCCATTTCCCGAAACATTATCAGCCAGTTAATCATTTTTGTATTTGGTTCGCCAGTATTCGGCCAATGTCCGTTTGGCGTTAAAACGCCGTCAAAATCTACTGCAATAGTCATATTCCTAGCAAACGATCCATTAGATCGTCATTTTCCTTTCTTGATATTGCCGCCCGTACTGATTCCGCCGGGAATTCAATAGGCAGCGCCATTTTATCTATGCGGCTAACAATCCGATCGTCAAGCTGCAATTCCTCAATCCGGTAATTGCTTGTAAAGATTGTGATCCGCTTTTCTATCATGCGGCCATTCAGGATATTATAAAATCTTTCGTTTATCCAGTCTTTGGGCTGTTCAACCCCTATATCATCCACAATCAGCACCGGAACCGAAACAATGTCGCGGATCAGGCTTTCTTCCGTCCTGGCCTGGTTTATTTCGTCGCGGCCGCGCGCGCGTTCTCCCCAGGTATTTTTTATCTGATCCAGAATTTGTATTGTGGTTGAAAATTTCGCCGGAATCCCTTTCAGGAAAATTAAATCATTCGCGATTGACACCGCAAGCCGCGTTTTCCCGCTGCCCTTTACACCAGAATGGAAATATAGCCCTTTCGCGTTTGTTTCCTGGATTTCGTCGAATATTTCAACATACCGCTTCGCGATCGTCTTTGCCAGTTCCGCCAGTTCCCGGCCTTCGGCCGTGGAATAACAATCCGTCCGGAAATTATCAACCGTCTGGCCCTCAAATTCTTTAGGGATTGACGCGAACGCCAGCTTGCTTTTTATCCGCTCCCGCTGAATTTTTCCACATTCGCACTCACGCATATATGTATAGCCGTCTTTTTCAAGTTCGTAATATCCAGTATCACGGCATTTCTGGCATTTATAGGCTGGCGCCGGTTCCGCCGTTCCTCCGGAATCTTTCAAGTGCTGCGCGCGTTGTGCTTTCAAGCGCTCTATTGCCTGTATCGCTATTTCTTGCAGCGCTTCCGGCGTCCGTTCCGCCGTTCCCGTCATGATTTCCGCCCCCTTTGTTTGTATAATTTCCTTCGACGATTTTTAAAGCGTTTGTTTTGTTAATAATCCAGTCAAAAGAACAACCGCGCCATTTCTGGTTACGCCCAGAAAGAAAATCGCTGTCCTGTGCCATTGCAAAAAGTCTGTGAAGCCTGTCATAAATCGTTACATCCGGCCATATTTTCAGCTTGTCGAATTCGTTTAACAGTGTCCGGATTTTCTTTTTCCGCGCTTCAGACATTGCGCGGATCGTCGGAAAATCTATACACGTATCATGAAAATCTGTCATGATATGCTGATAATCAATCCGTAATCGCCCAGGATCCGGCCCGGCGTCCCCGGCGGCGGATGTTCCGCCGACAATATCTATATTCTCGTTAGAGGATATAGATATATTATTATTCTCTTTCTCTTCTTCTTCTTTCTCTCTCTGTTGCGTGACTTCACGTGAAATGTCACGTGACAAATTTGTGACTTCTGTATTTTGGGCCGGGCCGTTATCAGGAAGGGCCGGAACGCTGGAACCCGATTCTTCAAGTAAAAGCGCCTTTTTGCGTTCCCGCTCCCGCTGTTTCCGGATCCGGTTTTGTTCCCTGATTCTGTCCAGGCCCTCTATGTTTTGATGTTTGTCAAAATTCGTGATATAGATTCCCTTTTCTGTGTTCTCAATCATCCGAAATTTTTCAAACGTCGCAAGCGCCAGTTTTACGGTTGAAAGAGGTTTCCCAAATATTACGGACAACATTTCATCCGTGTACGGGAATTCATCTTCGACCAATACAAGCCCGTTAGAATTGCATTTCCCGGCCAGGGAAATAATCCGGATCCAGATAACAAGAATAGCGTCACCTTCCGGCATGGATTGAATGATCTTTATTTTTTCGTCGTCGAACATATCAATCCGAAGTTTGATCCAGCGTATTTCAGCCATATTTTCACCACCTACAATTTACAAATATTTGCTCATAATATCCCGCTTTGATTGCGGTTTTTTCTCCGCCGTTTTTTTCTTTGGCGGCTCCATATCGTCAAGAAAATTGACGCCTTTTTTCAGGCCGGTTTCCCGTGTGGCTGCCAGATTCTTTTTTATCAGTTCTTTGTTTACGTCAACCTTTTCATAAACGGTTTCCAGGCGTGAAAGAGGATATGTCAGGCCGGAAATGCAGCAAATTGTTTCTGTGTCGTTAAACGTCTGGAATGTGTCGATCGGCGTCCCGAACGCTTTTTCAAGATCCGCCATGCGGACATTTCCAGCCAGTGACGCCGTAATGTATTTAACGGCCCTGTCTGGCTCCATAGGCGCGGAAGCGCTGTCTTTTATTGCCTGGATAACGTCGGCGCTGTCCTGGCCCTTGCAACGGGATACCAGGGCCATTCCGTGGGAATTCAATGTTTCCATGATTTCCGCTTTGTCAATGTTTCCCTTTACGCTTTTATGCTTTTCGGGGATTTCAAGAAACGCGGCCAGGGAATCAACAAATACTTTGTTTAACTTCATCTTTTCACCGGTTCCGTTGTCAATGATAAAACAAGCCCCTGAAGCCTGAATTTCTGTCAATTCCGAAAAACATTCGTAGGAATTTATATGCGATTTCACGCTTTCATCAGGCGCCGGAATTATGGTAATGGCTCCAACGTTTTTCCCTTCGTCGATCAAAAGATCAATCAGCATAGGCCCGGCCCCGGATCCGGTTCCGCCGCCACTCGCGAAAATGACAAAGAGCATATCAGACTTTACCTTTGATTCGATTTCACCGGCGATATTGTCAAAATCGTCGATCACAAGCTGCTTCGCCTTGTGTCTGTCTTTGTTGCAGCCCTCACCGCGGGGGATATGATACTTGAATTTCGCATTTTCCAGCGTGTCAAGATCTTCCTGTGACGTGTTAATATAAATCACGGAATAGCCCTTTTCTTCCAGCAAGCGGCCAACATTCCCGGCAGCCTGGCCGACGGCCACAAATGATACTTTTTTATTCATGATTTACCCCTTTCTTTTTCCAGGCATTTACACCCTTCCGGCGTGATAAAAAAAGTGTCGGCGCGGCCTTCTTTCAGGCCCCGGCCGATATAGCCGGAATTTTCAAAATCTTTTATTTTTTTAAAAATTGTGTTTTCTTTCAAACCAAATTCTTCCGCCGTCGCAATTTCCCGGACGGTCATTGACGATAACCGGCTTGTCGCGTCGGACTTTCGCAAGATTGAAAGAATAATAAAACCTAATCTATTCAATTTTTCACCATCCTTCCCGCTTGCGAACTCTGATTTATTCGGATAAACTCTGATTTACTCTGATTTATTCGGATAAACTCTGATAAACTCTGATTTACTCTGATTTTGGCTTTATCGGTTCGCCGCGTTCAGCAATAATTTGTTCATATGGTACTGTGCCTAGTTCCCGCTTTAGATCCTGATTCCCACATTGCGGACAATCTACCGTACACAAACACGACCAGAACGCATGTCCGCACTTTTTACAATAATTCATCCAAAACGGATCGGAAATTCTGGTTATTCCATCCCCGCCAGGATATAAATTCTGTCTTGACATTTCACCCGCCAGCACGTACAATTATTAAAGGCTGGCGGATTCCGTCAGTTTTGGAATCAGGCGTAACGGGAAGGCTCCAATCTTGACCGTTACGCCATTCTTTTTATGTACTATCTACAACCGGTGATTCCGTCATAATGCCGATCGTCAGGCCGTCCAGGGCCTTGTATAAGGCTTCGTCAAGTTCCTTTTGTGACCGTATTCCCAGCCCTTTTAAAATTTCTTTCAGCTTTTCAGCTTTCGGATCCTGGCGCTTAATTGTTTTTTTCTCTGCCATATTCAGCCCCCTTTAGTAATACTCTAATTCTTTGGAAACGTGGAACCAGATATTTTCCCCATTCATACGCCAGTCAACGCGAAGGAATTCTTTTTCGGTTGTCGCGCTCTTGTCAATATCCGCTTCCGTTCTATCATCATCCAGAAATTTCTTGAATTTCTTTGTCCGCCCGTTCGCCTTCAGGATGATATATTCACGGCCGATTTCCCACCGGACATTTTTCTTTTCGTATTCGTCCCATTCCGGCGCCGTGCAATAGCTATATTCCCGGACGAAATGAACGGATTTCGGCCACATGGTTATCTTTGTATTCATTCCCACGCTATTCATATGTTGTAATACATAGGCTTCAAAAATACGCTTGTTTTCCTCTGTCAAATCCTCATAACCTGTCGTTTCGGTTACGTCGAAATTATGAATATTTTTTACATCCTCGATCGTGCGAAGCATGTAATCATGAATTCCGTAATGCTGATATAATGTCGTTACCTCTTTGTATGAAGTGCGGTTCGTTGGTTTTCTTCTCATAGTTCCACCTTTCTGGCCCTCTGTGGGCCTATTAGCCGCGCTATCGCGCGGGAAAACAGATTGCAGTTATCGGATTACAGGATTCCCCAATAAAGCGGAAAACAAGCCAACGTTCGCGTACGCGTTCGCCCGGGGATAGCGGAAGTTCAACGCGGAAGGCCCGGAATCCGAAGTGCTGTTCCAGTACGCACCCACGAAACAAATTGCTTCGTCAAGTTCCGCGTCAGCAGCAAAAATTTCTGTTTCGGATCCCGTATCATCTGTAATGATTCCAAGATCTTTCAAAATGTCCGGGACGGTTTTCAGATCAATACATACATCGCCGCGCTCCACACAATCCCAGCCTTCTACTTCTCCGGTTGTTATCATCATCCCATTTTCACCAGGGCCGATCTTTACCGGGCAACCATCCACCAGGACTTCCAGAAATTCCGTGCTTTCCTCTGATAAATCAGCGTCAGGCGCCGCCGCGTCATTGTTTGCCATATATTCCAGCTTTCCACGCTTCAGGCGGATTCCGGAAACGATTTTCCAGACATTCCCGATCGTGTCCGCTATTCCTGTTTCTTTATTCCCGTTATGATACCAGGACGCCGGGCCGGATCCTGTTTCTGTGCGCCCGTATTCGCTCAATACGCCGCTTTCCGCGTCGTCCCCGTGGTATTTTCCACATGCTGTATTTCCGTGCGTTCCTGGCCGTGTAGTGTCCTTTATGTACTGCCATTCACAATTAGTAAGCAAGTGCCAGCCTTCCCCCTTCTGACGGATTTTCCGGATCGCGTCGTCCATGCTGATACTTGCCAGCGGATCCCGGAACGGAAGGGAAACAACCTGATCGCCCGCGGCGCTATTTAAGAACCGGGAAAGATAAATAGAATCATATTCCACGCTCTTAACAATGAAAATCGGATCCGCCTGTTCTTTCGTCGGCGCCGTGTTTTCAACTTTTAACATCATGTTCGGAAGCCCGTTTTTGTCGTAAACGACAACCGGCGTTTCCTTTACATATTTTCTTTCCTTCATCTGCCTATTTCCTCTCTACTGAATTTTTACTTTCAATCCGCGCTTCCGCAATTCAGCAACAAGTTCTTTTGTTGCGCTCTGTGAAACCGCCTGTTTTCTTGATATATATTCCGGCGGGATCCGAAGCGGCGCAATCCGTCCGCGTTTATCCCCAGGCGCCAGATCAAACAATTCAAATGCAGCAACCCTTTTCACTTCAAACTTGTTGATAATCACCCACCACATATTATTCAAATCATGATAGACGCGTCCGCGGTATAAATAGCCGTTACGCCCGCGGAAATATTTAATTTCCCCGTTCCGGATTGTTTTTTTATCCCTGTCAAGCCCGTTGTATGGCTCCTGTGTCTGTCCGTCCAGACTTCGAAGGTCAAAATCTGTGTTTTTCTGTTCATGATGACACGATTCTACATATCTACACTTGATCCATTCTTCCGCCAGCTTTGGGGAAAGTGTGGAATCGTCGTAAATATCAGGAACCAGCGATCCCAAAAGGCGCAATATTTTATTCTTGAACTTTGTATATCGAAGCCGTGTCATATGCGGCATTTTTGATAATTTATCAAAATCGTGTCTGCCGCCGTTTGGATTCTCATACACCACATTTTGAAAAAATCCGATTTCAAATCCGTTTGGATATTTTTTAGCTTCAAATTCCAGTTCGTGAAATTTCCCTATGTAGTGATCTTTCCGGATAATTTTATCAACATCCGGATCCGCCTGAACGTCGAAACCATCCGCCGCCAGCATGTTTAAAATCTGATAAAAATATCCATAATGCCGGAATTTATGTTTTAACCAATCATCTTCAAAATCTTTTTCAGTGTTATTCCGGAAAAAGATTTTTGTATCATGAATATAAAATTTATCTGTTACCGTTTGGATCACGTCCTTTCATGTTATTAAAAAACCTTGCGCGGTTTTATTTCGTGCCTGTGCCTGAAAATGCACTATGACAAAACGGCGATATTCTCAACGCCTTTTAATTCCTCTTTCAGATATTCCG